>Ga0114922_10001987_pt1 | contig 19308 bp, 15 predicted proteins | sample AartaG_FD_100975 | JGI IMG/M metagenome (GOLD analysis project Ga0114922, IMG submission 100975) | Deep subsurface microbial communities from Aarhus Bay to uncover new lineages of life (NeLLi) - Aarhus_00045 metaG | ecosystem: Environmental > Aquatic > Marine > Oceanic > Sediment | place...
GTAGATGGGTAGATGAGTAGATAAGTGTAAGAGTCCATAGTCTTCAGTCCACAGTGAATATGGTTTACGGTTTACAGTTGACGGTTTACGGTAAGAGGAGATTCTTCGCTGCGCTCAGAATGACAGTTTTGGGCGATCACGTGGGATCGCCCCTACCGGTTTGGTGCGAAGGCACAGAGTGTTCGATCCCCCGCTTACCAGCGGGGGCTACAATGTACTGACAAAGGTCATCATTTTGCGGTTTGTTGGTAGAGTTGGCAGGTTAGCTGGGCGGTGGCTTGGATGGAGAACTGGGCGGCGCGGTCGAGGAAGGCCTGACGGAGTTCTTTGTTGTCGATGTCATGTTCGAGAGCAAGAGTGAGTGCCTGGGTGATTTGCTCGACGTTGTAGGGATCGAACTGTCGGCCGAGAGAGCCGACGACTTCGGGGATGGCGGTGGTATTGGAGCAGGCGACGGGGATGCCACAGGCCATCGCTTCGAGGGTGGCTAAACCGAATCCTTCGTAGAGGCTGGGCAGGACCAGAAGGGAAGCGAGATTATAGACGGCGGGTAAATCCTGCTGATCGAGCCAACCCGTAAAGCGGATCTGGTTTTGGATATTCAGTTTCGTTGCGAGTTGGAGGAGTTGTTCGACTTCGGCGTTGACCTGGCCGGTGAGGATAAGGGGGAAGGATTGGCGGAGTGAGTCTTTGAGTTGGGCAAAGGCGTGGAGGAGGCGTGGTAGATTCTTATGGGGCTTATGGTTGCCGGTATAGAGAATGAATTGATCAGGGAGTGAATATTTTTGGCGGATCGATTCAAGAAGTTGGGCGTCCACGATTGGTTGGTATTGGGTGGCATGGCTTTGGGGGATGACGGTAATTTTCTCGGGTGGGAGCTGCAGGTATTGGAGGAGGTCATTTTTGGTGTGTTCGGAGATGGCGATAACCCTGTCGGCGCGAAGGACATTGTGTTTGGCGAGGCGGTGGAAGTAAGCGCGTTTGAGGGTGGAACAATAGCCGGGTACCGTTAGAGGATAGAGATCGTGGATGGTAATTACGAGCGGCAGGTTTCGCATGGCGAGAGGTAGATCAAAATGGGGATAGTGATAGAGGTCGGCGTTTTTGGGGAGTCGTCGAAATTCGATATGCTGTCGCAGGGACAGGCAGGGGGAACGGACTGGAATGATTTCGATTTCGTGGGGGGATTGCTGCTCGGCAAGCAGCGTTTGGGCGTGTTGAATGATTTCCTGCTGGTGGGGACAGTCGGTATTGGTAAACACCTGCCAATGAATGTTCGGGTCCAGAGTGACGAGTGCGGGCAGTAGTTTTTGCATATAGACGCGCCCGCCGCCGGGCAGGGAGGCGAAACGCAGATCGAGGGCGATCGTTAATGGTTTGGGCACAATGGAAGTTCCTGTGCAATCATGTCTTTATATAACAAGCAGTTACATTGAATTTATTATAGCCACACAGAGGTCACAGAGGTCACAGAGAATTTCAATAAAACTCAAACTGACCGATTTATACATTTGAATAATAATAACTTATTTTGTGGCAAAATGTTACAACAATATGTCACTGGTGCTCCGGCAGGAGTCCACATACTTTATACCTGCGTGGATGCCCGCCTGCGCGGGCATGACATACTGGATCGGTCAGTCCGTGTCACCCGTTACCCACCGTATCCCGGTTGACATCGTGAGCAGGCAAAAACCGTTGAAATACCGAATCCGGGGCAAAATGAACCTAAGTCATTGTTAATAAATAAGTTATGTATTACATGGTCGTTCGTGCCTCACGGGGGCAATATACGTAAGTGTATAAATTACAGACACTTACAGAATTTTGAGTAAAATATTATACTCAACTTGACTGACTTTTTATTGTCATGCTGAGCAAAGCGAAGCCTCTGGGCTAGGAATAAGGTTTTTTTCTCTTCGTGGGATTGAGATTCTTCGCTGCGCTCAGAATGACAAATTACGTATGTTCTTGTGTAAGCGTTACTTATGAAAAAACCAGTCAAGTTGAGTATTATACTTTGCGTATAAACCATTAATAGAATTTGCAGTAAAATCAATCTACCGGAATTGTGCTGTGAAACTGTGATTTTTTGGATTGACACAATCATAAAGGTCCTTATAATTAGGTGTTTACGTTGATATGCCTATCGGAAAAGGATTGAAGACAGTTAGGATATCGGACGATGATATTAGAGTAGGTTTGTGAGAACTATCAGCAATATTGCTGTAATGAGGAAAAAGAACGTGACACAGCTCAATCACAAGCAAGGAAGAGGAGCATAGAGCCGTGCGTGCGCGGTTCATGCCAGAGCGTCACGGTCGGGCCGAAGGGAAAGGGACCATCCCGCGAGTCCGGCTGAGCCATTCCGGCGAAGGGATTCGCCGTTTTGGGCAGGGGTCTAGAGGAGATCCCCGTTCGGCCGGACCATAGCGGTATTCGCCAAACGGCATACCCAAAAGCGGGCTCCCCCAAGGACCCGCTTTTTTGTTTGGAGAGACAGGACGAATATATGAATCAGGAACTATTACGCATTATTGATAGTATGGCCCGCGATAAGAACATCGAGCGGGAAAGCATCATATTGGACCTGGAGGCAGCGATGGCCTCAGCGGCGCGCAAATACTTCGGCACCAGCGAAGGGGTCGAGGTCCGCATCGACCGCGAATCCGGTGATATTCTTGCATTCATGGACGGCGAACAAATCGACATCAAGAAACTGGGTCGCATTCCAGCGCAGACGGCAAAGCAAGTGATGATTCAAAAACTTCGTGAGGATGAACGGGACAGCATATTTACGGAGTATCAGGATCGTGTGGGGGAAGTGGTGACGGGGATCGTGGGTCGTTTTGAGGGAGGAACGACGATCGTGAATCTGGGCCGGACGGAGGCAATACTGCCTCGTAGCGAGCAGATCCCCGGCGAGAGTCACCATCCGGGGGAGCGGGTGCGTGCGATGATCCTGGAGGTGAAAGAGGCGCCGGGCCAAGTGAAGATTATTTTGACGCGGACCCATCCGGATTTCATATTGCGTCTGTTCGAGCAGGAAGTCCCGGAGGTGACGGAGAAGGTGATCGATATTCGTGCGTTGGCGCGTGAGGCGGGTTATCGCAGTAAGGTGGCGGTAACGAGCATCGATACGAAGGTAGACGCAGTGGGCGCGTGCGTGGGGGTACGGGGCAGCCGGATCAAGAACATCGTAGAGGAGTTGGGGGGGGAGAAGATCGATATCGTCCGCTGGAATGAGTCGTCTCAGGTACTGATCGGGAATTCGTTACGTCCGGCGGAGGTTCGTGAGATAGCACTTTGCTTTGAATTGAATCGCGCGACGGTAGTGGTGACAGAGGATCAGCTTTCGCTGGCGATCGGCAAGCGAGGTCAGAACGTTCGTCTGGCGGCGCGCTTGACGAACTGGGATATTGATATTCTGACGCCAAAGGAGTACAGCGAGGCCATGGAGAAACTGATCCACACGCTTCATCAAGTAGAGGGTGTAGATGACACAATGATCGAAAAGGTATTGGCGTTGGGGATCGTGTCGGTACTGGATATGGAGGAAGTGGGTCCGGAACCATTGGTGACGTCGCTGGAATTAGAAGCGTCCCTGGCGCAGGCGATGGTGGCGACGGCGACGGAGGAGGCCCGTCAGCAGACGGCGAAGAAGGAGCGAGCGAGTGCGGCCCAGTCGGTATTGGCCAGTGAACTGGCGGAGGCGGAAGAAGATAAGGATGAAGGATGAAGAAGTACGAGGTTCGCAATGACGAATGACGAATCAATGACGAAGTGCGAATGACGAATAAAGAATAGCGAAAACTCGAAACATATATTGTACGTAAAGAAACATGTATAAGTTCCCGTAGAATGTAAGAGCATGGAAAGGTTTTCGGCGTGTCGAAGCGAGTGTTTCAACTAGCGAAAGAACTAGGGGTTAAGAGCACGGCGATCGTGGATAAGTGCAAGGCGGAAGGTCTGACGATCAAGAACCACATGAGTACGCTGTCGGCGGGCTTAGAGGCGACAGTGTGTGAATGGTTCAGCGAGCACACGGAGGGCGAGACGAGTCTGACGGTGGAGACGACGGCGCCGGTGGATCTGGCGAAGGTGAAGGCAAAGAAGACTCGCAGGCGTAAGGCAAAGTCGAAAGCGGAGAAGGCCAAGGATACAACGGACTCGGCGGTACTCGAGGCGTCCGTTCCGGGGATTGCCATCGAATCGGGAGAGGAGGCGGGTGCGGCGACCGCAGTAGCCGAACCACTGACAGAAGTATTGGGCGAGGTTGAGGCAGACGGAACGATCCTGTTGGAACCGTCGGTCGAAGCTGTAGCAGAAGAAGATTCGACGTTAGGCGGCGATATCCAGGTGATAGATCTAGCCGATGTCCAAGTGCGGGATGAACCTAAGAGTGCAGTGGGAGGTAAACGTCCTACGAAGCCCAAGCGTAAGAGTCCTAAGGACCTGGCGTCGGAGAAGCAAGCCAAAACCAAGAAGGTCAGTAAAAGGAAAAAGAAAGAAGCACAACCGAAAGGCGATGAATCAGCGGCTGCGTCGGGGGAGGCGCCGCTGCGAATGGCGCCCGGCTTTATACGTCCCGAGGATAAAAAGAAGGATCGTGTGAAAAAGATCGATCATGTCCCGGCGCCGGCGAGGCTCATGGGTCCGCAAGTAATACGTGTCGAGGAGCCGGAAAAGACACACAAGCCTCCGAGTCGTCCTGCACGGGTGACGCTGAAAGACCTGATGCCGCCGATGGAGTCTGCTGATGTGTCGGAGTCGGAGTCCTCGAAGGTAAAAACGAGCGGGAAGAAAGGTCGGCGTCGTTCGGTCCTGGGTGACGAAGAGAAGGGCGAGAAAGAAAGTCATCGTTCGAAGAGTCGTACGAGTCGCCGGAGCGGTCGCGGCCATGAGTTAAGCGCATTTCAGGAGCCTCACGAATGGGGGGACCGGGACTGGCAGGAACGTCAGGAGCGATTGGCGCAAGCGGCAACGGGCAAATTATCGGGTCGCGCACGTCGATTGGCCCGCGATGATGAACGAGCGGTCTCTCGGTTGGTTAGAGAACCAACGAAGATCGAAAAGGCGACGATCAAAGAACCGATCTTTATCAAAGATTTGTCGGCGGTGATCGGCGTTCGCGCGAACGAGATTATCGCGAAGCTAATGACGATGGGGGTGATGACAACGATCACCCAATCGCTGGAAGCGGAGACGGCGCAGATGGCGGCGTTGGAATTTGGGGTGGAATTGACGGTGGAAGAGAAGAAGCTGCTGCTGGATGAGCTACAGGAAGAATTCGATCAAGAGTATCCTGACGAGGAGCAGTCATCCCGTCCGCCGGTGGTGGCATTTCTGGGTCATGTGGATCATGGTAAGACGTCGCTTCTGGATCAGATACGTAAGGCGAGCGTTGCCTCCGGTGAAGCGGGCGGCATCACGCAGCACATCGGGTCCTATTTATATGACGACGGTAAACGTCGTGTGACGTTTTTAGACACACCGGGGCACAAGGCGTTCACGGCGATGCGTGCTCGGGGCGCGAACATGACGGATATCGTGGTGCTGGTGGTGGCGGCGGACGACGGGGTGATGCCTCAGACGGAGGAGGCGATCAGTCACGCTCAGGCGGCGGGCGTACCGATCGTAGTAGCACTGAACAAGATGGATCTTCCCGGCGTGGATGAGAACAAGATTCTGGGTCAGTTGGCGGAAAAGGATTTAGTCTCGGCGGAATGGGGCGGGGAGACGGAAGTCGTTAAGACCAGCGCGATAACGGGCGAAGGGATCACGGATCTGATCGAGCATTTGGATTACGTGGCGGAGCTTCGTCATTTGAAGTCGAAGGCGTCGGGCGCAGCGACGGGGTGGGTGGTGGAAGCGGAGATGACAACGGGTCAGGGCGTCGTGGCACACCTGCTGATGAAGCAAGGCACATTGCAAGCGGGCGATGTAGTCGTGAGCGGCAGTGCGTACGGTCGCATCCGGACGATAGTCGATGCTTTGGGTCGTGATGTATCGGCGGCGGGTCCCTCGATGCCGATCGAGGTTACGGGTCTGGATGAGGTTCCGATCGCGGGGGATCGGTTTTTTGCCGTGGAGGATATTTCGCGTGCCTCCGTGATCGCGGATGAACAGCGCAGCAGGAAACGAGAGAAGACGTTGTCGCAACGTCGTCAGGTAACGCTGGAGAATTTGTTTACGGAGATCGCCGCGGGCGAGCTGCGAGAGTTGAACGTGATCCTCAAGGCGGACGTTCAGGGCAGCGTGGACGTGCTGCGGGACTCGGTTACGGAGTTGAACACGTCGGAGGTGGCGGTTCGGGTTCTGCACGCCGCGGTGGGCGGCATCACGGAGAGCGACGTAGTGTTGGCGGAGGCGTCGAACGCGATCATCATCGGTTTTCAGGTGGTGGCGGACGAGGTAGCGCGGCACCTGGCGGAGACGAAGGGAGTGGAGATTCGGTTGTACCGAGTGATTTACAATGTAACGGAGGATATTCACCAGGCGTTGGAGGGCATGCTGAGGCCGGAGATTGAAGAAAAACAATTGGGTCGCGTGGAAGTACGCGAAACGTTCAAGGTATCCCGGTTCGGCACGATCGCGGGCTGTTACGTGACGGAGGGCGTCATCAGGCGGTCATCGAAAATCCGCTTGATCCGCGACAGCATCGCGATCAACGATAATATGTCGATCCAGTCGATCCGTCGGGTGAAAGAAGATATTACGGAATCTCGAGCCGGCTTTGAGTGCGGGATCAAACTGGCGAATTTCGATGACGTGAAGGTCGGGGATATCATCGAGGCGTACGAGATGGTGGAGGTCAGCCGGAAGTTGGAGCCAATGATGGAAGGGGCGAAGTAGAAGAAGTGGTCAGTGGTCAGAAATAGTTCTCAGTTCACGGTTCTCCGTTCTCAGGAAGAGGAGAAGGGAGCAAGAGCGGGGATGGGCGCCAAGGGTGCGAATAGCGAATAGTAAATAGAAAATAGTAATGATCGTTGGTGTGTTGCAGTTGCAGGTGAGTGTATTCGATGCAATGACGTTGAAAGATAAACGGCGCGTGATCAAGAGTATGAAAGATCGGATCCGTACTAAGTTCAACGTCTCGATAGCGGAAGTGGATTATAACGACAGTATTCGGACGTCGCTCTTAGGGGTATCGCTGGTGGCGAACGAGCGTCGCTTTGTGGATTCGGCTTTATCGAGCGTGGTGGATTTTGTGCGGAAGATTCCGCAGTTGAGTTTGATTGATTATAGTATAGAGACGATGTCATGGAATGGCGAATAGAGTTAGCGGGTAGCGTATAGCGTATAGGAAGAGAGATTCTTCGCTGCGCTCAGAATGACAAGAAAAGGGTATGAAGGGCGAGAAGAGTGTAAGTTGAAATGGCGACTCGTCGGATGGAAAAGGTGTCGCGGGCAATCCGGTCGGCGGTGAGCGAGGCGATCCAGTTGCGTCTCTCGGATCCTCGGATTCAAGGCATGATCAGCGTGACGCGGGTGGAGCCATCGCCCGATCTTCGGACGGCGCGGATCTATTTGAGCGTGCTGGGCGTCGATGAGAAGCAGCAGAACTTGAGTCTCAAGGGTATTCGTCATGCCCACGGCTATATTCAGTCGCACCTGGCGGAACAGTTGACGATGAAGGTTTGCCCGTCGCTGCACTTTGAACTGGATGCGTCCTTGAAGAAGGGATTCGAGATTACTCAGATTCTGGACGAGTTGGCGGCGGAGCGAGCCGAGCGCGAAGAAATGACGTCGCAGGAAACGGAGACGAACGATGAAAGACAGCAATGAATACGGAACCCACTTGAAGAAGCTGATTAATCGTCTTCAGCGCAGCGGTGGCGTGGCGGCGGAGCCGGAGATTCAGGACGTGACAACAGAGCTGATTCTGGCGTGTCTGTCGGAATACAATCCGGAGAGCAAAGCCCGTGCGGCGTTGAACAAGCTGCGGAATTATTTTGTTGATTTCAACGAGCTTCGGGTAAGTCGCAGTACGGAAGTGATCGAGGCCCTGGGTAAAAATTTCCAGGAGGCCCGGCCGACGGCGGAGCGGATATTGAAAGTTCTTCGCCAGGCGTTTACTAAAATGAATAGTATGGACCTGGAAAGCCTGCATCCGATGGGTAAGCGAGAGGCGAAGACGTTTTTCGAATCTTTGGAGGGTATAACCCCTTATGTAGTGTCGCGGGTGATGATGCGTGGCCTGGACGGCCACGCGTTTCCGGTGCATGCGCCGATGCTGAAGATGCTGCGGGCGGAAGAGGTGGTGGACGCCAAGGCGGAAACGGACGAGGTTCAGGGATTTCTGGAGCGTCAGATTACGTCCGCGCGGATTCATAAGGTGTATGCCCTGCTGCGTCGTCATGCGGATCACTTTAAGGGTGTAAAGAGTTTGAATCAGAAGACGAAGAAAAAGACGAGTACGAAAAAGAAAAAGAAGACGACGAAGAGAAGGAGTAGATGAGTTTGCAATGTAAAATGTAAAATAAACAATGAGAAATGAAAAAATACTATGAAGGAATAGTAAAGAGGAGCGTGTTCGTTGCGTCAGGTGTTAAAGATAGGATTGCCGAAGGGATCGCTGCAGGAATCGACGTTCGATCTGTTTCGTCGTGCGGGATTTTCGATCCGGTTGGAGAACCGCAGTTATTTTCCGTCGGTGGATGATCCGGAACTGGAAGCGGTAATGTTTCGGGCGCAGGAGATGAGCCGTTACGTGGAAGACGGAATCATCGACGCGGGACTAACGGGTAAGGACTGGATCTGTGAGAACGGTTCGGATGTATTGGAAGTGTGCGAACTGGTCTATTCAAAGGCGACGTCGAAACCGTCCCATTGGGTACTGGCGGTGCCGAACGAGAGTAAGGTGGAAAGGCCGGAGGATTTGGAGGGAGGAATCATTGCGACGGAACTGGTGAACGTGACGAAGCAGTATTTTGCGGACAAGAAAATTAACGTGAAGGTGGAGTTTTCCTGGGGCGCCACGGAGGTGAAGGCTCGGCTTTTGGACGGGATCGTGGAGATCACAGAGACGGGATCGAGTCTGCGGGCGAACAATTTAAAAATTCTCGATACGGTGATGACCAGTACGACCCGGCTGGTGGCGAATACAACGGCGTGGGACGACACGTTCAAGCGGGAGAAGATCGAGGCCGTGGCATTGCTATTGCGCGGCGCGATCGAGGGTCGGCAAAAGGTGGGGCTCAAGATGAATTTACCGAGTGCGAAGGTAGCCGAGGCGCTGGCGATCCTGCCGGCGGAAAAATCGCCGACGGTAAATCCGCTGGCGGATAAGCAGTTTGTGGCGTTGGAAGTGATCCTGGAAGAGCGGGCGGCGCGGGATCTGGTGCCAAAGCTGAAGAAGGCAGGCGCCTCGGGAATATTTACGTATCCGTTGCTGAAGGTAATACCGTAAAGAAAGTGGATAGTGGTGAGTGGTCAGTGGTGAGATAGAGATTCTTCGCTGCGCTCAGAATGACACGAAGAAAAGTGGGGAGGGTGCAAGGGGAAACAGCATTAACATTTCACTAACCACTATTCACTTTCTTATTCCTGGTAGCAGTCGAGGGGGTGGGATTCGAGGGGCGGGTCGTAGTCGTCGAGCCAATAGGCGTCGGGATTTCGTTTGCAGACGAGGAACTTGCCGCTGTCTTCGTCCCGGGCGGCGCGCTGGTATTTGAAATAAATGTGATCCTGGGTGAGACCGACGATTTCAATTTTTCCGGTGGCGTGCGACATGGCGAAGCGGGCGCGTTTGCCGAGGCCGGAGGTGCGGGCGCGGGCCTGCTCGAATATTTGGTATCCTTCTTCGATGGGTACGGCGTAACTTTTGTTGCCGGAAGCGGGTCGGCACTGGAAAACGTAATAAGGCGGGATGCCGACGAAGGAGAGCTTGCGGAAGAGGTCGGCGAGTGCGTCGGCGGAATCGTTGACGTGTCGGATGAGAGGGGTCTGATTGGCGAGGACGGCGCCGGTTTGGTGGATGACCTTGCAGGCCTGGACGGCGACGTCGGAGAGTTCGTTAACGTGATTGAAGTGGACGATGGCGTAAAGTTGCTTGGACTCGGTGCAGCACTGCCGCATCAGTTCGAGCAGGTCGGGATCGTTGAGGAATCGCTGGGGATTAAAGGCGGGGATTTTAGAACCGATACGGATGATGCGGATGTGTCCGATCTCCAAGAGCGGCTCGATGATTTTTCGGAGTTTGTTGGTGGAAAGTACGAGCGGGTCGCCGCCGGTGAGCAGGACGTTGGTGATTTCCTGGTGCTCCCGGATATAGGCAAGGGCGGCGGGCAGATCTTTGAGGACGTCTTCGCTGGATTGCAGGAAGACCCGTTTACGGAAGCAGTATCGGCAGATGGCGCCGCAGACGTTGCTGACGAGGAGCAGAGCGGTAGAGTGATATTTATGTTCGAGGCCGGGGAGAATGGTGAATTTGTGTTCTTCGGAGGGATCGAGTTTGCCCCATTCGTCGAGTTCGTGGATGTGGGGGACGATGAGGTGCCGGATGGGATCGTCGGGATTTTTCCAGTCGATGAGGGATAAATAATAGTCGTTGGCGCGGAAGCGGTAGATTTTTTCGACTTCGGCGAGTTGGTCGCGTTCGGCAGGCGAAAGCTGTTCGAGGCTATCGACCTTGGTGACGTATTTCGGGTTGGCGTGCTGTAAATTCTTTATATCCAGCGTGTTAGAAGCGATATTCGTCATGGGTCCTACCTTTCCATTTTTCATATCGGTAATTCAAGTCATATTGCTTTTATAATTATAAGACTAATTATTGGATGAAGCAAGGCAATAGATTGAATGACGAATAAAGATAAATGGAATACACATACTATCTAACGGCATGGTTGAGGGCGTGGAGGATTTTTTGGGTGCAGAGGTTTAGGGTGAAATGGTTTTCGACGCGTCGGCGGGCGTTTTGGCCAAATTGGCGGCAGAGAGATTCGTCGTTGAGGAGGAGGTTGATTTTTTCGACGAGAGGAGGGATTTGCTTTACGGGTACGAGGTATCCGGTTTGGTTGTGGACGACTGCGTCCTGGCAGCCACGGTGTTGGGTGGCGATAACGGGTTTGGCACAGGCCATGGCTTCGAGGATGGCAACGGGGAAACCTTCGAAATAATAGGTGGGCAAGACGAAAAAGTCGGCGGCCTGCATGAGGTGGTGGACGTCATCGCGCCAGCCGAGGAGTTTGAAGTGTTCGTGTAGTTGGTACGTTTGGATGCGGGCCTGGAGTTGGTCATACATGGGACCAATCCCCGCCAGTAGAAAACATACATCCTTCCGACGTGCAGCAATGTATCTGGCAGCTTCGAGAAACACAAAGACACCTTTTTCAGGAATCAGGTATGCTACACACAAGATTAATTTGTGGTCGGGTGTGAGTTGAAATTCAGCCTCGGTTTCTGCGCGTAGGTTCGGTTCGGGAGTAGCGGGGAATTTATCGAGGTTCACGCCCATGCCGGGGATGCGGAAGATGTTGTCGGGATTTTTGATGATTTTTTGCTTGCGAGCAAGTTGTTCATCGTAGTCGTTCATGACGATGAGTGCGTCGGTGATGCGGCCGAGGATTTTTTCGAGGGTGAACCAGAACAGCCAGGCGAGTCGATTCTGTGCCGGGGCACAGGGTAAGCCGTGGGCGAAGTAGATCACTTTGGGGGTTTGGGCTAGTTTGGCGGCAAGTCTTCCAACACCGGCGCCGAGTGGGCTGTGGCAGATGAGCACGTCGATTTTCTGGGTACGTAGAATTTTTTGGATGCATAAAATTGCCTTGATAATGCTGACAGGATTCAGGCCTCGCTGAAGCTGATGACAAAAGACGTCGATGCAGGAATCTTTTAACTTTTGGGCATCACTATCCTGTGAACCGCAAACGCAGACATAATGTCCTTGTTTTTTCTGAGCCTCAATTATGGGGATTAAGAACTGTCGAACCATCAAAGAGGCTCTGGCTAGATGCATAATTTTCATAGTAGACGAATACGTTTTTTTACTCATGAAACAATATCACCTTACATTTTTCGTGCAATCAGCACCAAGCCCGGACAAAGATCCAATTGCCCGGGTAATCTTTCACGAAGTAATACTTTGCTAAGGTAAAAATTTTCGCCCGACGTTGATCAGGCAACTCATTAAATATTTCCAAGATCCGCCATAACGCAAGCGCCACCCAAAAACCATTGAATACTTCAGAAGAGCGGAAGAACGGGCATACGTTTTAATGTTCATATTATCCTGAAGTTGGGGTAAGGAGGATAAGGCGACTTCTCTTTGAAACAGGTGGTTTTGGATTCGGCGTCGGACGTTTTCATGGGTGATGAAACTGGAAGTGTTTTTTGGATGCACTCGGTAGGCCATGAGGGGCAAATGGATATATACAGCGGGAGCCTGGGCAGCCAAGCGCAGAAAAAATTCAAAATCCTGACCGTGCTTAAGAATTTTGTTCATATACCCGACGGAGTCGAGTAAATCCCGACGGAACAATACACTGCTGGTATTGATAAGATGTATTTTAAACATGTAAGACAGATCCAGATTCTTTGGAGGTCGGCCGCGAAGGAAGCTAAGTCGTTTACCGCTGGCAGGCGGATCAGGGGGCAGCCAACGGAATCCGTCGGAGCAGACAAAGCCGACATTATGATTCTCTTTAAGAAAAGAAATTTGCGTTTGAAGTTTTTCGGGCAACCAGATGTCATCTGCATCCAGGAAGGCTATATATTTACCGCGAGCATGTTTCATGCCGGTATTCCGAGCAACGGCGGCGCCGCCGTTGCTTTGGCGGATAAAGGTTATCGGGGCATTAAAGGAATTAATGACATTTTCTATGGAGTCGGAACTGCCGTCGTCCACAACAATGATCTCATAGTTTTTATATGTTTGCTCAAGAATGGAATTAAGGGCATCTGTGATTTGATCTGCACAATTGTAAGCCGGTATGACAATGCTCACTTTTGACATGTTATGATCTCCTCTTACACTCTCAAAAAATACTCCTGGTGCGAATCAGGAATCCTTTCCTGTTGGGCTATTTTTATCTCGGTACAAAGAACGGTTTATACATTGTGATTTCACATCAGCATAAAAGGCGATTTTTCGAATTCTGAGACGTTCCGCAGAATAGTATTGGGCGACAGCAAGGTTTCTCCGTGACATCGAAGTTAATCTCTCCGTATCGGAAAGCACTTCAAATAGTTTTTCGGCGAGAGCTTTGTGGTCGTGAGAAGGAACTGTGTCCATCGCCGGCAAGATGTCTTTCCATCCTCCGGTACGGGTGGCAACAACGGGCAGAGCGCTGGCCATGGCTTCGAGTATGGCACGAGGCAAACCTTCAGCCGTCGAATTTAAAAGAAATAAATCGGCTTTATCTAAAATCGGGAAAATTTGATCCCAGGGAACAAAGCCGAGAAGATTAATTTTTCGTTCCATATTCATCTTGGCGGCGGTGTGGATAGTTTTATCTTTTAACGGACCATCCCCGATCCAGATAAGTTTCCACTGCGTAAAACCCATTTTCCTCAGATGGTTCAGAGCTTTGAGCGTACCGATGGGATTTTTCTGGGCTTCAAGGCGTCCCAGGCAAACGATGGTTCTCAATTCCTGATTATCCTTCCATGATCGTCCTGGGTGAAAAAGCTTCGAAGGTATTCGGGCGTTACTGACAATGTGAACGGGGCAGTGATTTCTCGGCTTCGATATATCCACCAGCCAGCGGGTTACACTGGACACAGCCAAAGGCCGAGACATTTGTAGCCAAAGTAAAGACCGCATGAAAAAAACTACAAGACAAGCAAATTTTACACCACGAAGCTTCAGATAAGCAATATTAATACTCTGATCGCCCCGCAACTCAAGAGAATAAGGAATTTTATACCACCACAACCAGAAATATATGCAAAATGTAAGTAAATTTGGAGTATGTAAATGCCAAACATCAGCACACTTAACAGTATGTCTAGCGATGCTCAGCATATGGGGAATATTACATAAATTTGACCATAATCCGGAGGCATTAGGGAATTCAACAAGACGGATGCCATCGCCTAAAACCGGTTTATCGCCGGCGCCTATTTCATTTTTGTATATTACGCGGTTAGCGAGGATTACTTCATCAAACACTTCCAGGCACTCAGCCCACATGTCAGCGACAAACTGAGAATTCGAATAGTACTGATTGCCTACTCGGTGGTAACGCAATCCGGAAGTAATACCAATTTTCACGGTTAGCTCCTGAATTTGGGTTTATAGCACTTGGAAATGCGCTCCGTGATTTCTTTGACTTTGCTGTAGAATTCTATTCTGCGTTTTTCCAGTACTTCGCTGATATACTCACGAGCAATTTCTACATTTCGCTGGGCTAGCTGTTGCATTCGTCGCTTATCCGTAAGGAGCGATTTAATCTTTTCCGCCAACGTTTTAACTTGATTGGGAGCCACAATTTCTTCCGGTTCGAGCAATTCTGCAATTCCTCCTACTGAGGCGCCGATACATGGCACTCCCCTGGCCATGGCTTCGATCATCGAGCGGGGCAAACCTTCCTGTCGAGAGGGAAGAACATACAAATCGATATCATCCAGTTGGCTATAAATCGGCGGCCCTGGCGGCAAAGCACCTATAAAATGAACTTTGTTGCTAATGCCCAGTCGGTTTGCTTGTTCTATTAATTGTGCTTTCTGGGAACCTTCGCCCACAATAAACAATTTCAAGTTTAAATTGCTTTGAATGCAATCCGATACTGCTGAAATCAGGATGTCCGGCGCTTTATAAAGAACTGACAGGTTTCCAATAAAACCAATATGATAAGGTTCACCGGAGATTATTTTAGCTTGCAGTCTTTCGATTCTTTTTTTCAAAGCAGTTTGATCCACTAGGACATCTTTTGGCAGAGCTATACTGGAATAGTGAGTGGACCAATTTCCAGGAGGATAACGCTTTTGGAGGCTATATTTGGTAACATAGGCAACAGCTTGAGCGTGGCTACATTGCCGGATTAAATGCCGACGCATTATCTGTCTTAATATCGGGCGTAGAATGGTTTTTACGCTTCCCGGTGACAGTGCATCCCAAGGGTCCGCCACTACCTCTAGGCCGTATGGCAGGTTATATCTTTTCAGTTTTTGCCATAGAGTTGTAGCGATTGGACTGGCTACGCGTAGAATAAATGCATTCTTCGAGGAAACAAGTTGCATAGTACGTGAATGAATTGTACGATAATTTTTGAAAAAATCTGACGGTCCGATATAACAAGGCAATGCAACAAAACGGACTTCCGGACCACTGGCTTGGCGACAATTTTCTGTTATCTGCTCATTGTCTTTAACGCGTGCGAGCACTACTACTTGGTCAAACACGGTCAAATATCGACACAGAAATTGGTAATCTGCCATTCCGCTGGTAAAGACATTACCGTCAGACGAGCGTATAAAACGTTCTTCAAATGTAACCACTATACGCATAATCGACCGATTAGCTCATTTTCGTTCGCGAACACTATTTTCGTACTTTCACAAAATCGACTTTTTCATTCAAATTCATAGTAACTTATAGTACGGCAAGATACTACAACCTCATATCCCCCGGATCAGTGGCTATTTTTATTCTTCGGGACGGCCTGGATGTTCGCCCCAGCCAACGTAGAGGCAACGCCTTTAGCAGTTATGACATAACATATCAATCAGCTTGAGTTACTTCGAAGGATAGGCACTATTCGGATCCTGGAATAGCGAATTGTGAATGGTTCTGCCTTGTGGAGTATGAGAAAATCGGTTTAAGCTTTGAGCAACTTCTGGAGATTTTTTACTGCTAGTATAAATTAAGACACCCTTTTTATTCTTCCATAGGTTGGACTTCTTAAAAATTTCATCGGGCAAGAAAAACGGTGCTTCTGATCGATGTTTATTTTCTTTCGTGGGGTTGACGAATGCGCCGAAAATCTCATAGGGATAACGGATATTTTTAATGAAACTCATATTATCATAGTAGGTATGCTCAGAGATTCTTATTTTCCCAAGATCGGCCAGGAAATTATATGGATGGATGGGACTTATGGAACCTGCCGGGAGGATGAAATCGATCTGCCCCACTACATCTGTCGCCTGTCGAATGACTTGTTTCAATTGTTGGCGTTGTTGTTCGTCTAAAAGCAAACGTTTTTTACTACGCATATATTGTTTCATTGGTGATTTGGCATAAGGTTCGGCGTCAAAGGCAACATAGTCGGCACCCATTTCTTTAGCCTCGGCACGGATCGAGAGAATCTGCCTAATATAATATTCCGAGCTGAATAAGTCCTGCGGTTTTGAATTTCGAATGTTATACCAGGGCCAAAGGCTACGACACCAAATCAATTTTGCATCAGAATTCTTAACCAAATTGACGGCTTGTTTAACACGGATGTTTTTCTTCCAGTCAAGATCTGATCTGTGCATCCCTGTGACCATAACACAGTTAATTAAGTCACATTTAAGAATAATTCTCAGAGTATCATTATTAACCGATGCACAATTATGAAACCATATTACCAAAGGCTTTTTCTTGGTTGTAGCAAGTATAGTATCATTGGTTTCGCTGGTCTTGCCTTCTAAATCTGAGCAGGAAGCCGTGACAATGAAAATATTCAGCCAGAAAAGAAGTAAAAGCGAATATAATACCATTGGTAGTTTGCTCATTAGTTTGTTCTCCTTACGTTGTGTAAATTTGCCGAAGCTTACCTTATGGCTGAGCTTATGTATAGGTTCAGTCATGAATTATTGCAACAATACTTGCTGATCGCCTCATAATATTGACGTGCTACCACCTTTATATCAAAGTGGGATTTTACTCTTTCAAAGCCTTGTTGTCCCATTTGTTTCCTGGTTTCAGAGGAAGACAGCTTACTCAGGGCTCGGGCAAAACCATCGCTGTCATCCACGTCAATAAGTAGTCCCTCGATTTCATCCCTTACTACTTCGGGAATACCGCCGGTGCGAGTGGCCAAGATTGGCTTCTGCAGGCACATGGCTTCTATGAATATCCGCCCAAAAGATTCGCTACGGGAGGTAAGAGCAACGATATCGCTATGCATCATTAAAGAAGGAATATCCTTACGCCAACCCAGAAAATGAACATATTTGGAAATTCCCAGGTTGTCAGCTAATTTAGGCAAATTTTCCGCGTATGTATTATCGGTACCGGGTGGGCAATCCCCACACAACCATAAAAAAGCTTTACCTCCCTGATCTAGGTACCGCGCCAGCCCCTCAATGGCAATGTGCTGACTTTTATTCGGATTAAGGCTGGCCGGGATTATAATCTTGAGTCCATCTTGATCAAGATCACTTTTTGGACTGGATGTAGCTAGGTTTACTATTTCATCAACGTCAATTCCGTTGGGTATTACTTCCATCGGGATAAACTGATATGAGGAGTTGTGTAAGCGGGAAAGTGACGCCTTGGACACACCAGTTATCAGACATAAATTTTTCCAATCCCGTCTGACATACCAACGGGGAAATTCACCTTCCAGCCTGACATAGTATGTAATTGGAATATCTGTTTTCGTGGCACGAGCAACATAAAACAGGGATTTATACGCGTTCACCGATATTACCTGAGGAGATATCTCAGCTAAAACCTGGCGCAATTGCTTTACGAAATAAAACATCTGGCCGGTATGCCCAATAACTCGACAAATACGGTCAAAAGAATTGGTTCCGCCGATGTAAGCTTTTTTTGCTTCGGGCTGAACTATGAAACGTTGCAGACCGTATTGGTCTATGGCTTGCAGATATTCCGGGCAGGTCCCGTAGGCATCAACGATATATACTTCACAATAGTTTTGTAACTCGCGTGCCAGTAACAAAGTGTTCTGCTTGCTGCCTCCAAAATGAAGGGCACAATCAAAAAATACAATTTTTTTCTTTTTTGATTTCAAGGTGCGACTCCCATACCTTGGTCAAGCAACAATGAATTTTCCTTATATAATCAAACCGGGTGAAAATATCTGGTAACAACCGATTGTAAGCTGCCGTTTACAACAAAACTACAAATTTTGAACATGATTTGAATTAGGTGTACAATGATTCTTCCGAGTCGTACAACAGCCCTTGGCTAGTCTGGTCGAGGTGACTGGCGCGGTCAATTAATATAAACGAATAAAACAACAAATACTTAGTATAGAATGAACTGATGGCATCGGCCGATAGGGCGAATATAGACCACGCAACCAACGACCAGAAACATCCCGTGGCGATGATAGTCAAAGAAGGAAATGCAGACTTTTTCAGTCGAGCGATTTTCGACATTAACACAAAGACGCTGCAAATCCCCCAAATCACACTAGGAATTCCATAAACCGTCAGAAGAGAAATATAGGCATTGTGAGGCGATCCCCCATTGCGGCTGTGTCCCTGTACCGGACCTTGGCCAAATATATAAATCTGTGGTGTTGCGGATTCGAAATATCTTTTCCACATCTCCACTCGGCCCACTACACCGCCACCAAACTGTCCCGTAGGAGTATAGATGGTTTGTATACGCACCAGGTATGTTTCACGAAGGTCTGAGGCTAACAAAACGACAAACAAACCGCAGACAATTGTGAGCCAGGTGATTCTTTTGGTTTTACTAAAAATGGCCATCGATATTATAACACCGGAAAACGCCAGCAATCCCGCACGAGATTTGGTAATCATAATACCTATTATAAATATGACGACACAGGCATATGCTATTGCTTTGATAATACGAATTTGCAGTAATTTGATAACAGATATCAAAATAATCATGGAATAAATCAACATACAAGAGGCATTGTTAGCGTTCAGAAATGCCCCGGTGGCTCGCCCTTCAACAATCACTCGTTCCGCATCAGTTGGTTCGGTGAAAATGGAGAATGCATACGGCAGAAAATAATGTAAAATGACGATAATCCCTCCGACTAACGAGGCCAGAGAGAACATATATACCTGCATCCTTAGGTCTTTTTCATCATCTATGCAATGGAGTATAGCGTAGAAAAGCGCCCAGTGAATGCCGTACTTGAAAATCTCTTTCAAATATAGAAACAAATAAAAGTCCTGGGCATAGGAATAGCCCGAGATACTAGCGACTATAGAGATTAAAGTGAATGAGGTGATGAGTATAAAAGCGCAACCGAAACGTATTGACACGCCGCCAAATATATTTCGGCGCACCAAAACAACCAGAAATAATATCAAACAAAAAAGGTCGTCAGCGCCGATATTCCAAGGTAGAAAATTATTGTGATACCACCAGCTATGAGGATAAGCGAATAGAATAAACCAGATGAGATAGGAACCAATTTTTGGTTGGAA
>Ga0114922_10001988_pt1 | contig 19308 bp, 15 predicted proteins | sample AartaG_FD_100975 | JGI IMG/M metagenome (GOLD analysis project Ga0114922, IMG submission 100975) | Deep subsurface microbial communities from Aarhus Bay to uncover new lineages of life (NeLLi) - Aarhus_00045 metaG | ecosystem: Environmental > Aquatic > Marine > Oceanic > Sediment | place...
CACCCCGATTTTTATAAGCGATGAATATATAAGCACTTACCCTTCTTTTCATTGTTAGCGATTACCTCCAATCGGGCTGAAATTGGCCTCATACGTCACTTTTACGTCACTTTTTTTCTTTTGTTTCTGTTGTTGGCCATTCTCTAAAAGCCTTTGAACGACCTTGGCCGCTTTCAACTCGTGATCTCGGTCAACGGTGGTGTAGAACTCCTGGGTAGTTGCAATATCACTATGGCCCATCAGTTCCCTGACCACGTTCATCGGTAAGTGAACCATCGGACAGCCCATGGCTTACCCTTGTTTCGCAGGTCCTTGTAAATACCTATTTTATTGACCATTGTTCTATCTCCTAACCCGGTCGAGCCGGAACCAAACAGGGGAAGGCAAAAGGCTGACGCTTTAACGAATGTGCCTTCCGCTGCTAAACATCTTCTTCGTTCACACGGTCGCAATCTCCCTCCCCAACCACTTTCGAGGGAGGGAGATTGCTTTTTCTGTTGCTAAAGAGCTTCGCTGCTGCTGCCGGGCTGATCAAATCTGTCGCCAAATAAAAGACGATTTGTCACCAGCTTTGAAGAAGCAGCCCTGCACGTTACTAATCCAACGATTGTGTACGCCACTAAACCCATAAAAATCGTTGCTTTACTTTACCACCAATATTTCCGAATATACGTCACTGTGTGTACGAGAATTCGTAAGTTTTGGGAGGTATTGCCTAATAGACAAGCAAGAACTCATAGCAAGTTAAAATCTTACATTTACAGATTTTAGCGTCGAGGAATCTAATTGGCGTCCGCGAAAAGCGTCAGTTCGGACGATAAATCCCTGGATTTGAGTGAATGTATCTACCAACACAAACATTTTTTAAAAATGCCGATTTTGCAGTGTACATTTCCTGTAGCGGAGACGCCTTAATTGTAGAACAGGGTTGAAAATATTCAAAGAAAGCCATTTATGGAGTCCCGACATGAAAGGAGTCTAAGTCAATGGCGATGATGTCCACGCACGTTTTGAATCGCGGCGGCAAGAGAGCGTGCAGATCCGTGGATTGGTTATGAGAATTGCGTTTTATACAGCAAAGTCTTGCTGTGTTTGGAATTAATACGTAAACTATATATTCAATAATTTGTGAAGGATAAATTAACGAAACAGAAAAGCGAGGCTGTGGATAGCAGGCCTCAAGCACTTTAGATGCACTTGAGGCCCTTGTCTTTCGGCCTGGCAGATTACACACGAAAGGAGAGAATACGATGCAGAAGGACTTTCATTTCTACGTCACTTACGCGCTGGCAAGAAAGGCCGGTTACCCGGCAGGTGACGCCGCCACAATAGCCTGGGCTGACGAATATACGGACCGGCAGACCAAGGAGGAGATCTATGAGGTCCAGACCCAGTGCCCGAAGGTCGACAGGTGGGATGATCCACAAATTCAGTTCACCGTTCTGGTTCCCTTCCACTTCATGCCCGGGGATGATGAGGAATGGCCGTGGAAGACGACTCAGAACAGCCCTCGAATGCAGAAGCTGGTAAAAGCCGCGGAGCAGTCACAAGACCTCTGTCGCCTGGGCATCACGCTCCACGTCCTCCAGGACACCTTCAGCCACCAGGGATTTTCCGGCTGGAGGGAGAAGCTAAACTCCTGCTACCCGTGGTACTATCTGAAGAGCCTGATGCCGAATGTCGGCCACACCGAGATGCTGGCAATGCCGGACATGGTTGACCGCGTATGGCACGACCCACGGACGAACCAAAGAATCGACAACCGAAGGCGTGCTCTTGCCGCGGCCGAAGCGACGTACAAGTCGCTCCTCCGTGCGAGGGGAAACGGTGCGAGTGCAGCGAAGTGGACCGGCCTCAAGCAAAAGCTTCGCGCCATCTTCGTGCTGAAGGATTATGATGATCGAAAGAAAAAGCTCAGGAAACTCTCCGGCAACCCGAATATCGATTACGTGAAGACCGACAAGAGGATCGGCAAGAGGAAGAAGGCGGTTTTCGTTAGTGCGGCAAGCACCCACCTGTCGGCCACCGTCAGCACCTTCGAGGGACTGCCTCGAGTTCCACCTTCGTGAAGATAATGGGTGTATGTCTTCAGCAATAATGAGACACAATTAGCTTATAATTATGGGATGATCTCAACGACTGTGGTTCAATATTCACGCGGGTTAAATATAGCCCAGGAACTTGGCCGCAATTACGAACATGGCGTGAGACCACAACAGCGGAGTTATGGATGATTGCGTTTTGTTCTCAAATATCTGCTCGGGCATATATTCGTTGATTTTGTGCAGAGGCCATCTGAAATATTTAGTTACGTTTTTTTTGTCGTTAGCGAGTGAAAAGTATATAGACATCCAGAAACTAAGCAGAGGCCACGACCCGGCACCTGCAAGAGTCACCCACCCGTTCCGCACCCGGCCGCAATACTTATCGCCCGGATATCTCAACAGTCCTCCGTCCTTTGTCATATTGTTTTGTATGATTGCCTGAACGGTCCTTTTCATATTCTCATCCGAAGGATGAAGTGTTCGTGAAGGATATACCAAACCCAACAGCGAAGTATCAGGTAACGCATCTTCTTTCATAACGTTACTACGTGTAGCAGCTCTGCCTTTATTATATGTCCTCGGAATCGTATTCGAGCTGCAAGAACATGCTTGCTTCAAAATTTCAGACATTTCTTTTTCTGTCCGTAGCCATTTGTTGTTTTTGCCCAACAGTTCGGATGCGGCTTTAAGACCTGCGGCGCACATTGCAAGCGAGTAGATATGATATCTTCTCTTTTCGGGAAGAATACATCTTTCTTCCCATAAATCAAAACAGGGCAGGGCGAACTTGCGACTTTTCCATGGACGACAAATACCCAAGGCGGTCGTCTCTACGAGCTGCCTGAACATCGAGAGACTGGTTCCAAAGTGCTTTACGTGGTGAGCAACAGCAATCAGCAACGAACCGCTCTGGTCCGGCTGAAACTGCGTTCCGTGGTGTATCAGATTGATATATTTACCCTTTGTTTTTCGCGGAACTTTCATTTCGTCAGGAGGTACCAATGTTCCATGAACAGTCCCATTTACATTATATGCGTTACAGAATAAGCCTGTCTGCTTAAAGCCCTCTGCTCTATTAAGGCACCAATCAAAAAACCTTTCCGGGATATTCTTCAGTTTAAGCAAATCGGCCGCCATGCAAACGTATGCCGCGTCCCGGACCCAAACATATCCATAATTCTGAACATTCGATGGGTAGACTGCTTTGTCGGAATTAGCGGCGACTATTGCGCCGTTCTCCAAAGAACCATTCACGATGACCTCTTTGCTTATTTTGAGAAGCTTTTTAATATCGAGCTTTTTCATAGAAGTCAACCAGCCGCTTTCGGTAACTTATCTGCCACATGCCTTTCAGCCGGGGCGGACAAGACCGTTCCTTTCGGGCGTTTGATGAAAGCTTCTAAGGTCTAAAATGTTCGGTCTGCCTGACCCATTCCGAACTGTTGTTGATAGTCAGAACGGTATCAATCAGGGCGATGTGAGAATAGCCCTGTGGAAAGTTGCCAAGCAGTCTTTTCGAAGAGAAATCCATACCCTCACTGAAAAGACCCACATGATTACTGTACTGCAAAACACGTTCGAACATCTCGACAGCCTGTTTTTGACGCCCAATCAGGTATAGGCTTTTAATCATCCAGAAGGTACAGACCGTAAAGGAAGACTCAGGCACTCCAAAATCATCCGAAGTTCTGTAACGGTACATTAATCCGTCTCTGCATAGCTCCTTAAAGGTCTGCAATACCGTATTAATGTAAATCGGGTCCTTGTACGACAGGAAACCATACTGTTCTGAAAGCAAATTGGCCGCATCCATCGAGGTGCCGCCATAAAACTGAGTCAGAGTCCCACTGACTGGATCACAGCCTTTCACCAAGATGTCTCTTCTAATTTCATCGCGGCTTTTTACGAAGCTGGCCGCGTCATTTTTCTTATGAAAGAAATGAGCTATTCGGGCGGCCCTGTCCATCGCCACCCAGCAGAGAATCTTCGAGAACGTAAAATGCTTCTCTTCGGTCCTGAATTCCCAGATGCTTGAATCCAGTTTCTTCCAGTTGTTCCGCACGTGGCGTGCCAGCGTTCTGACTACGGTCCAGATATCCTCCTTGCTTTTCATCGAATGATGAAAGATCATCAGGCTGTCATAAATGGCATCCAGCAGCACTCCGTAAACATCATTTTGCTTCTGTCCGACAGCGGCGTTGCCGATTCTCACAGGCTTTGATTTCTCGTAACCTTCAAGCCATGACAGCTCTCTCTCCGCTACACGGCCCCGGTGGTCGATTGGGTACAGGATCTGAATCTTCTCATCCTTGTACGGCACGATATCAAGTATGAATTGCAGGAAACCCTTTGCCACATTGAAATGCCCGAGTCTTGCCAAAGTAGTTATCGTCATTGAAGCATCACGAATCCAGCAATACCGATAATCCCAGTTTCTAACATCGCCAATCGTTTCCGGTATGCTGGTCGTCGCCGCGGCAAGAATCGCACCTGTCTTCTGATAGGCCAGCAGTTTCAGAACCAAAGAACTTCTGATCACCTCTTTTTGGTGTTGAGTCTGCACTTTGGTTTTCGCGGCCCAACTCAGCCAATAAACTTTAGTCCTCTCAAATTCCAATTTGATCCAGTCGAGGTCAGGCCTGAACAATGCCTGATTATAGCTCAGAAGGAGAAAACAATCGCGTTCGAACACCAGAGGTTTGGCTTCAATCACCTCTTCGAAGGGCAAATCCGTGTATAGATAAACCGATTCATACGGCCCTTTCACCGTAAGATGTTTAATGAATTCGTCCGTGGTTTCAACTCTGGTCGGATATTCTGCATAAGCGGGACGGGGCTGGTAATGAATGCGAATCCTCGGCTTTCCTGAAATATACCGAATGTACCGGACTATTTCCGGCGGACAATGATAAAATCCATCTTCAGTCTTGTACCGGGGCATGAAGTCGATTAACTCGAAAGCATGTTCGGCACAGGAAAACCTTGTGACAAGAACATTTGTTTTGTCAAGATACTGCTGGTCAATCCGGTATTGCCCCAAAGGTTCTATGCTAAAATAGCCGCCGTTGTGGGAATCCAGGATTTTCGCGAATACCGAAGAGGAATAGAAACTGGGCAGGCTGCACCAGTCGATACTTCCGTATCTGTCAATCAATGCAACACTCTTGCAATTTCCAATAATTCCGTAATCCAGATTGTTCATAAGCCTTCTTCTGTTACAAATACACCCGAGCAGCGCTTCGTTATTTAACGTTGTTCAGCAGGTACTCAAATACTGAGGATTATTCAGTCTGAACTGTGCATCTGCAAGGACACGCATAATGCCGCATTCTTAAGTAGAGCAGCAAACGTACCACAATTAACACGATTACTATAACAAATTGACAGCTACTTGCAAGGATTGGCTAAATCAAGATAATGTCGGAGTATTATGTGTAAGTTTTATTTTTGCCATGGAAGGAGCCGGGCAAGGCTATCCAGGCCGAAAGAATTTCATTACACAAAACGATACTTGAAATGAAAAAGCCCAATCACCCAAACCGAAGTATATAGTTATGTACCTTTCAATAATTCAACCACTTCCTGAGCATTTTCCGCGTTAACCAGAGCCTTGCAAAAAGACTTCGAACGGGCCAGTTTCGCAATTTCCGCAAGGGCTTCGACGTGAGGGCCGGAAAGCTCAGGTGAAGCCACTAAAAGAAAAAAGAGATTTGTCGGCTGCCTATCCAGTGAGTCAAAATCGATTCCCTGCGGGGCAATACCGATGGCGAGTTTCAGGCTTGCCACAGCGGCACTTTTACAATGAGGTACGGCAATACCCTGCTCCAGTCCGGTGCTCTGTTTATCTTCACGATCCTGAATCCCTTTCAGTACAGAATCAAAATCATCAATTTCGCCGGCGTCCTTCAATATCCGGACAAGCTCGCGTAAAATATCCGGTTTATCCTTCGACTGAAGTGGGATTTTTACAATTTTCTCTACAACCAGGTCAATTAATGTCATACCATACTTCTCCTGAAATTCTATAACTTAAAAAAGCTTTTATACTCATTCAATTTCCGCATTATACGAGCGACTCGTACATTTCCCAGACCCTGTCTTCATCTTTAACAATTAGGACGGAACATGGAACAGCACGCATTGCCCGTTCGGTCTCATCAAAAAATTCATCCCTTCTGCTTCTAATCCGGGACAGCTCACCAATAACCAGAAGGTCAACATCATCGGCCTCAATGGAATCGGCTATTTCCTTATGCACATTTCCTCTGCTGCGTTTTTTAATAATCGATACACCTTTTTTAATTGCAAGCTCATTGATGTAATTAAGATACCTCTCAGCGTCTGCCTCCATATCATGCTCATATTCAACCTGCTCATCTTTGAGGAATATCCTTGCTTTAAGAAGGTCTTCCACCGCTCTGGTGTTGACAACGTAGTGGGCAATAAGCTCTGCGCCGGAAAAGGAAGCAAGACATATTGCATACTGAGCAGCAGTAACAGATTGTTCAGTTCCATCGACATAGACCATTATTTTTTTAATGGGATTACTCACGATTTTTCTCCATCGTTTTATCGCCTTTTTTTCTCCAGGTTTTCCTTAACCATTTTCATGAGAATAAACATATCCCGTTCATTCTCTTCAAGCCTGCCTTCAATATAATAAACAGTTTCCTTCAGATTTGGAACTGCTATTTTTTCAAGTGCATTGACCTTTCTGATAGTCTTTTTTACCTCATTTGCAAGCCTCAATACGGATATTTTCAGCTCGGAGAGTTTTCCAAGCAGCTCGAGTGCCTCCTTAAAAAACTGCAAAGAGCTGTCAATCCAGAAACTTGTTCCCATGGGGCTGTAGTAAGGAGAGTGTTCGGCAAATTTTGTCTCAATTACGGGAAGGCTGACACCCATGACCCTTCTGGTTCGTATAGTAATGTCCGTTGAAATATTAACAGCCCCGGTCAGGTATTGAACTTTAAGTTTTCCCATGTCAAAAACCGTCTCTTCAAGGGCTTTATATGCTTTCGCAAGGGCACTTTCAACCCGGCCCTGAAAATCCACAGTCTGGTCAACAAGCGCCAGAAGCTCGATAATCAGGATATTCCTCTTCTGGTCCAAAAGCTCATAGCCCTGCTGAGCAAACTTCAGGTCATTTCTGAGTCTGAGTAAATTTGTTTTCGTAGGTGCGTAATTAAGCTGCGCCATTATTAACCCATCTATAATCCATAGAATTTTTCTATTTCCTCCTCAGTAATCCTGTGCAGCTCTTCGACAGGGAGTAACTTTAAAACTTCCCATCCGAGATCCAGTGTCTGTTCGATACTCCGATTTTCATCTTTGCGCTGTGAAATAAAGCTCTGCTCAAACTCTTGTCCGAATTCAAGATAATTATGGTCCAGAGGGGTCAATTCCTCCTCTCCGATAACAGATGCGAGATTGCGTACATCTTTCACATAACTATATGCCGCAAAGAGCTGACTTGCAAGATGCGGATGGTCTTCTCTGGTCATACCTTCTCCGATACCATCCTTCATCAAACGCGAAAGAGAGGGGAGCCCTGCAATTGGCGGATAAATACCTCTACCATCCATCTCTCTTTCGAATACAATCTGGCCTTCCGTGATATATCCGGAAAGGTCGGGTATCGGATGAGATATATCATCATTCGGCATTGTCAATATAGGCAGTGACGTAATTGAGCCTTCATGTCCTTTAATCATTCCAGAGCGTTCATAAAGCTCGGCAAGATCCGAATAGAGATAGCCCGGGTACCCCTTCCGTGACGGTATCTCACCGCGAATAGTGGATATTTCACGCAGAGACTCACAATAATTCGTCATATCGGTCATAATAACAAGAACGTGCATATCCTCATTAAATGCCAGGTGCTCGGCGAGGGTCAGTGCAGTTCTCGGTGTAATCAGCCGCTCGATCGAAGGGTCGTCGGCAAGAGAGAGAAACAGTGCTACATTTTCGAGCACGCCGCTTTCCTCGAAGGAACGGATGAAAAACTGTGCCACATCGTGCTTTACCCCCATTGCAGCAAAGACAACAGCAAATTCGGTATTTGTTCCGCGTATTTTTGCCTGCCGTGCAATTTGTGCCGCCAGCTCATTATGGGGCAGGCCGTTACCGGAAAAAATAGGAAGTTTCTGGCCCCGGATAAGTGTGTTCATTCCGTCAATAACAGATATACCTGTCTGTATAAAATCGCGGGGATACTGTCGTGCGGTCGGATTAATCGCCATTCCATTTACATTCAGCTCGATGTCGCTACGTTGCGGCGGGCCTGAGTCGATGGGATGCCCCAAGCCGTTAAATACACGCCCGAGCATGTCTTTTGAAACAGAAATGGTAAGCGGTTCACCGGAAAAGCGTATCCGAGTATCCGGAAGAGTAAGACCGGCGGTTCCTTCAAATATCTGTACAACTACAGCATCGGTTGACGATTCAAGAACAATTCCCAGTCTCACCTTACCCTGCTTGTCAACGCATTCAATAAGTTCTTTGTATCCTATAGGGTGTGTTTTGCTGACAAAAATGAGCGGGCCGTCGATTTTATTGACGCCGATATACTCACGTCCCGAAAGAAGATGTCGGTTTTCCTGTTCAAGCATGCAAGGCCTCCAGTTGGTCCATTGAACGCTCCAGGCGTGCTTCGATTTTGTCGAGACCTGAGAGATTGTCGTTGGGTATCGAAAATTTCATCTTTACTACATCCTGATATACTTTTATTTTTCTGAGCTTGATAAGGGTCGCGCCGTTTTTTATCGCCTGAAGGCCGCGTCTCCAGTATGTAACAATGATGTGCAGCATTCTTGCCTGTTTCTGAACAATTGAGAATGTGTCAATTTTATCGTACGCATTCTGCTGAAGAAAGGCGTTCTTAAACAACGTACATACTTCCAGGATAAACCGCTGGGTATCGGGCAGAGCGTCCGGACCGACAAGTTTTACCACCTGTTGCAGACGCACTTCCTTATGCAGCAGCTCCATTATTTCCGTACGGTCATGAAGCCATTCCGGGCCGACCTGGTCTCCCCACCACGAGGACATCTCATTGAGATATTCACTGTAACTGTCAAGCCACGAGATGGCAGGATAGTGACGGGCGTTGGCAAGGTTTCTGTCAAGGGCCCAGAAACAGCGAATAAACCGTTTTGTGTGCTGGGTCACAGGTTCCGAAAAATCACCGGCCGGTGGAGAGACAGCGCCAATTACAGTAACGGAACCGGATTCTCCATTTAATGTTTCCATCGAGCCCGCACGTTCATAGAATTCCGCTATTTTTGTCGGCAGGTAAGCCGGGAATCCTTCCTCGGCCGGCATTTCTTCCATACGGCCGGAAAGTTCGCGGAGCGCTTCGGCCCATCGCGATGTTGAATCGGCCATTACCGCGACATCATATCCCTGGTCTCTGAAATATTCCGCCATAGTTATTCCGGTGTAGATACTCGCTTCCCTTGCGGAAACCGGCATATTTGAAGTGTTGGCTATCAGGATAGTCCGTTCCATAAGAGAACGGCCAGTTCGCGGGTCAATCAGTTCCGGAAATTCAGTGAGTACATCCGTAATTTCATTACCCCGCTCACCACAACCTATATATACAATAAGATCCGCGTCACACCATTTTGCCAACGCCTGCTGTGTCATTGTCTTTCCTGTGCCGAAGCCCCCGGGGACAGAAACAGTCCCTCCTTTTGCAACGGGAAACAGTGTATCAATAACCCGCTGGCCGGTAATAAGCGGAATATCAAGAGGAAGGCGTCTTTGTGTCGGACGTTGAACACGTATAGGCCATTTGTGCATTAGAAAAAGGTCTTTGGTTTTTGACTCATCGGTTCTTAATACAGCAATTACATCTTCTACAGTATAGTCTCCTTCAGGTACGACCGACTCAAGAATACCTTTATCCAAAGGTGGAACGAGGATTTTATGAAGGATATTTTCCGTTTCCTGAACAGTACCGATGACCATTCCTCCGAAGACGTGGTCACCTTCTTTTACCGACGGCATAAAATGCCATTTTTTCTCTCTGTTCAATGAAGGAACGGTTATACCCCGCTTGATATAAATGCCCGACATTTCCCGGATAGCTTCAAGAGGTCTCTGGATACCATCATAAATAGTACCGACCATGCCCGGTCCCAGTTCGACCGAAAGCTGCATACCCGCTCCATAAACAGGGGCAAAAGGAGCAATTCCTGTCGTGTCCTCATAGACCTGAACGACAGCACAGTCTGTTTCAAGTTTAATAAGCTCGCCGATAAGATTTTCCTCGCCAACCCGGACCAGTTCGAACATATGAGCGTCGTTAATTCCCATCACCTCTATTACAGGGCCGTTGACCCTTTTGACCTGTCCTATAATCCTGTCACTCATAATTATTCTTTTCTATTGTCAGCCAATACGGCGTTGTAAATTAACGTTCGAATTTCACGCTGGTTTCGCAACATTCGCGTTTTAACCTGATTATTAAAGGCGGTACGTCCATCAGCAGCAGTGAGCACAACACCCTGAGATTTCAAGGGCTCGGCATCAGACAGTTTAAGTTGCGCCTGCTTATTAGTTTGCATATGGATTTTTTCCTTTACCTCTGAAAGCAGCGGTTCATTTATCAGTGCCCGCTCCTTTTCCGAGGCATTGATTTCAGCAGCTTCCACACCCAGGCCAATGAATGCCTCTGCAATCCAGCTTATCAGAACCGACCTGTAATTTGCATCACCGCTCATTGAAGCAAGCTTATTTTCAACCCTGTTCGTAATGTCCTGCATTAAAGCGCTGCGAACAGACATTGAATGACGCTTCAACTCAAGGTCTACAGCCGACAACATCTTTCTCTTTACAGCTTCCACCTGCTTTTGCGCTTCGCTGCGGGCGTCATTCAACAGGGCCTCGATTTTCTTCTCAGAGTATTTTCTTTTCTCGGCGGCCTGTTTTTCGGCTTCCTTTATAATTTCTTCCTCTTCAATGCGAGCATCTGATTCAATGCCCGAGATTAGCTCGGCTTTTCCTTTTTCTGCTGATTCCATAGATACTTATACCTTTTTTTGAATATTTTCTCTTTTCGATATTACGAAAAAGTTAAAAGAGCTTTAAAAATCATAATCTTATACCGATAGCAGTATTTACCATTTCTTTGATTCCGGGCCTGTCCGGTTTCGAACCATTTCTGTCCGGGATCTCCACAACAAGCGGAAAACTTGCAGTGAACAGAAATTTATTCACCAATGGACGAATCATATCTGCTATCCGTTCGGTGATAATAATAATACCGGTGTCCTTATCCTGAAGTATTGCCTTAAAAGCACGTTGTGCTTCATCCGGATTCGTAGCAACTTTTCCGGAGACTCCCACAATCCCAAACCCAAGGACCGTATCTTCATCGCCTATAATCGAGTATTTCATTTTATAGTTATATCTTACCGAGAATCATCAAAGCCGTAATAAAACCAAACACAACAAGTCCTTCAGCAAGCGCCACAAAAATCAGGGCCTGGCCCGCAATCTGCGGTTTCTCAGCAATGGCTCCCATCGCTGCAGCACCTACGTGAGAAATCGCAATTCCGGCACCGATAGCGCCAAGACCAAAAGCTATAGCAGCAGCAATAAGCCCGTATTTCATAACATCGGCCTTTACCGAACTCATTTCAGGCTGTATGGTTTCCAGACCAGGGGATGTCTGTGCAAAAGAACTTGCACAAAACAGAGTTCCAATTATTGCCATCACCGTAATAATTGCAATAACACTCTGGGTAATGTGTAACTTTAATTTTCTTTCAGGTTCGTTCATATCGTTCCTTTCTTTCTTAATTGAAACTGTTAGCTAATGAAATTGGTGTATATAACTTTCCGGTTCCATGAAAAAATTTGGTAAAAAATTCGTAATAATTCAGCCTTAAGGCCTGTATTCCCGCAGTAAGTCCTTCAAGGCCTATAACCAGTATATTTCCGAGTATAAGAACGAAAACAGACATAACACCCGAAGTCATTTCAGCAAGGGTAAAAAAGGAAATCATAAGGCAGACATGAGCGATGCCAAGTCCGGCCACCCGCATGAAAGAAAGGGTATTGGAAAGATAGCCGCTAAAAATCTCAAGAAGCTCAACAATCCACTGCATTAAGAAAGTGAGAATCATAAAAATATTAAACTTTTTGTCGGAGTGTCCCGACGTATGTTTAAGGTAATGATAAGGTTCTTTAATAAAGATTAACAGTGAGGGCAGCCCTACCAGAACAAACAGTATTATCCCCGGTGGAAATTCCCTGTAATTGTGCCCCACCATATAAGATGCAATATATATACCTCCGGCATAAATCCACCCTCCGAGAACACCCCCTTTATCAAAAAACAGCTCCATCCATTTTTGGGTGCGGATTATATTAATCCAGTTAAAGAGCAGGCCGAGAAAAATAACGGAAATACCGAAATACAGTGTAATTGACAATATATCAAAAACATCATTAATTACTGAATTTTCAGAACTATGGCCGGATATAATTCCATGAAAATCGAACCAGAGCGGCTTAATAAGGCCCATCCCGAAAAAGGAACCAAAAAGAGCACCGAAAAGTACTGAGGACAAACCGCACCAGATAATCAGCCATGAAAGATCGTATAAACCTTTCTTTTGCTCATTATTCTTTAGAAAATACACACCCAGGATACCAAGCAATGACAGAATAAAACCCTGTCCGATATCAGCGAACATAAGCCCGAACATAGACAGATATATGGGCATTACAAAAGGAGTCGGATCAATAGTGCCATATTGGGGAATGCCGAAATTGCTTACCAGCATCTGAAAAGGTGCTAATATCCTGGGATTATTAAACTGCACAGGGATTTCGTCAGCGATAGTATCCTTACTCTCGGCCTGGTTCCATTCCAGGTAACATCGGTTTTCGGCTGCCTGTTTGATTGTTTGAGTTAGTTTTTCCTTTTTCGACAAGGGCAGCCAGCCTGAAAAGATAACCGTTCGGGAAGAAGATTTGAAATTGGTCTGGATTATGTAAAAAAGCTCATTCACTCGTAGATTAATCCATACATCCCTAAGGTATTTCTCTTCTCTTTTTACCAGGTTATTGGCCTTTTTTTCAAGTTTCTTCTGCTCATCGGTTAATTTGTTGAGTTTTACAGAAAGCTCCTTGAAAACATCCTCTTTAATCGACTGCAGCTCATCCGGCAGCTCAATCTCAGCCCATCCGGCTTTTGCAAGGATTTTATTAATCTGCTCACTATCTCTTTTCATTGAAATCAGGAGATAATGAGCTATATCTTGTTCCCTTCCGAGCGCAATATTCAATGAAGGGACGTCTCTCAAATCATCTTCAAGCTGTTTTGCTTTTAAAACAGGGAGATTTCCGGTCTGCATGGAAATAAAAGAATGTTTTGCGTGGAATGGAATATCAGGAAGGCCTATGCCGTATAGCTCCACCTGCTTTCTGATATCCTCCAGCTTCGGTATCTCCTGATGAATTGCCCGCTGTCTTTCCCTGAGACTCTCACGCTCTGCAGCTATTTTATCAAGATGCTTTTTCTCGTTTTCAATATTAACAGAAATTCGGTTGGTCAGATCTGTTTCATTCGGCGCCGAAGGGATAATACCTCCTGTGTGTAAAAAAACTTCAATCCGTTTTCTCAAATCAGAGATTTCCGAGAGAGAGGCCTGGGATTTGGCGTCGGACAGACTGTCCGGTTTTTCACCACCCACCTCGGATACATTAATAAACTGTAAAACCCCTTCACGAAGGAGCGCTTCAGTTACGCGTTGAGAATCCTTTCCCAGCACAATTGCAAAAAGCTGTATCATCTGAGAAGTAAACATCATATCATGCTCTCAATCCGTTCCTGCTGTATGCCGTATTGTTTTGCATTCAATATCAACCTGATCTTTTTCAACTCGTTTCTTTTTAATATAAAATATGAAACTATAATTCCGACCGTAAAAGGATAGCCTGCGAGAATATGCTGAACCTCATTTTTCATGATTTCTTCCAGTATCCTGCGGATAAGGAGAAGCCGTGACGTACTGTCCGTGGTCTGGGCCGACATAAGTGTTGACAGGCCCGGATATTTGCTCGTAACAAACCGCTGAAGCACAGAAGTTACATTCTGCGCACTGTACAATTCATCGATAATGTCCCTGCTAAGGTTAAAGCCTCCCGGCACAATAGTTGCCAGGACCGCTTCGGGAGGAAGGTCAGAAAAATTTTTCAGCCGGATAATCCAGTTGATATTCTGCAGGTCAATTTCTACGCCTGTAAGCCTGATGGCTATAGCTCTATCTTTACGGTCCAGCTTGCTAACGGAAGAAAGAAGGTTGTCATAGTAAAAATGGTCAAATGCAATCTCCATACGGAAAAGAGAGCCTTTCGACTCGACGGTATGACCGTATTTTTTGATAATCTGACTGTACGGAGTTCCTTCGCATACGCCTGCAATCTCGTCGAAATTTTCCGCATTAAGAATAATGTCAACGGGTATATCATTAATAATGCGTTCATACAGGATGTAGTATATGTTCTTCTCAACCGAACGTTTCCGGATTTTTCTGTCGAAATAAATCCTTATAGCATTTTTAAGGTTGTCGATTTCAAACTGGTACAGCAGTGCGTCAACGATATCTATGGAATTAGGATGAAGGTACTGTTTGATATTTCTGTACAGCTCAATTTCATTTTTAAGAAGCTCAAGCTCGGCCTGTTTAAGATCGCCGGTCGCCGAGTATATCTCTTCAAGACTTGCAAAAGGTGTTTGGCGCAAAAGAGCCAGCGCTTCATCGAGGAAAGGGGCCTTTGCCAACTGGCTGAATGTTTCATCGGGAAGAATCTTGCTGATTCGTGCACGCAGCTTAGCGTTGATAAACGAATATTTCGATAATGGACTGGCCATTATTTTTTATCCTTCTCGTACTCCGTGTTAATTATGATGTTACAGATATGGTCAACCAGACTATCAATCGTATCTTTTTTATTGTTCAGTAAGGAATCTTTTTCCTGCCGGGCCTGTTCGAGTTTCTCCTGCCTGATGCTTTCAGCCTCTATTTTCGCTTCTTCAACGGCAGTTTGTATTATCTCCCGGGCCTTCTGTTTCGCTTCACTCATTTTCTCTGAGTTCTCTTTTTCTACAGATCGTCTTATTTCCGAGGCTTTTTGACGGGCCTGCTTAAGAATTTCGCCGACCTTTTCTTCTGCCTGAAAGACTTCTTTAATTATTTGCTTCATGAATCAGACCCTGAACAGAACAAGTATGACACAATTTAATTTTGGCGTAAACCGGTCAATATATAATTAGTGATATAAAATTGTAAAATAAATAATAAAAAAACTTGTAAGTTTTCTTGCAAATGTGCCACTGGCGATATGAAAAGCAGGATTTTTTTCGGCCAAAACGAAATATTTTATAAAAGTAAAACTCATTGTCCAATCAAAAAAGCACACGCCGTATATCCGGCGATGAATTGTTATCTGCTTTTGCAGGCTGTGTTTCGGCCTTTTTCACCTTTTTGTACAACAGACGCTACTGTTTTCTTGCTATCTATGCACAATCCAATATACTCATCCATCAGAGTCTTCTGTAAAAAAATTATTGTGGTTTTAATCAAACTGCCACGTATTGCAAACAACTTGCGAGGCCATGTTTGTATAGTTTCTCAGGGCTAATTCATGAAAGACAGCCGGGGTCATCAATCGATTTTCGAGGGACAGGTGAAATGAAATCCTTACTAAAACAATCGTTCGCTATCATCGCAGGTATCGCTGCATTTATCGTGCCGGGCGTCTGCCAGGATGTGGCCGCGGTGCGGTTGCCTGAAGGTGTGAAGGCTGTATGGGATATTAAAAAAGCGCACCGACAGTCAACACCCACGCGCGAGAGGATATGCATCAATGGTCTTTGGCGCTGGCAGCCGGCCGATGAGGACACGAACACAGTGCCCGCCGACAAGTGGGGCTACTTCAAGGTCCCGGGGAGCTGGCCTGGAATCACTGATTATATGCAGAAAGACAGCCAGAGAGTTTATGCCCATCCGAGCTGGAAGGGACGGAACCTGCGCAGCATTACAATGGCCTGGTATCAGAGAGAGATTGCCGTTCCCAGGGCATGGGCAGGCCGGCGTATCACCGTCAATGCGGAGTACCTGAACTCCTACGCGACTGTCTATTTGGATGGTCAGGACGTTGGAGACATCGTCTTTCCGGGCGGTGAGCTTGACATTACAGCCGTCTGCCGCCCGGGCGCCAAACATCTTCTCAGCATGTTCGTTGTCGCCATGCCGCTAAAAGGCGTCATGCTCTCATACAGTGACACCGCCTCGGCCAAAGAGGTCAAGGGTACGGTGGCTCGCCGCGGCCTGTGCGGCGACGTGTACCTTGTAAGCACGCCTATTGGCGCGCGCATCTCAGAAGTGAAGGTGGACACATCGGTGCGCAAGTCTGAGATATCATTCGTTACCGTGCTGGACGGCATCGATACAGATACACAATACACCCTTCGCGCACGAATCACAGACAACGGTAAAAGCATCAGGCAGTTCACAAGCAAGGTCTTCAAGGCAAGCGCCCTAAAGAATGGCCGCATCGAATTTACCGAGAGATGGAAACCCAATAAACTCTGGGACATCCATACGCCCCAGAACACATACCGCCTCGACCTTTCGCTGCTGGAGTCCGGAGGTAAGGTGCTGGACACCGGCTATCCGGTGCGTTTCGGGTTTCGCGAACTCTGGATCGATGGTCGCGACTTCATCCTTAACGGCACCCGCATCTTCTTATCCGCCGTTCCGCTGGATAATGCCCAGATTGGGGCCGCGCTGGCGAACTACGTTGCGGCTCGTGAGAGCATGGAGCGGCTCAAGAGCTTCGGGATAAACTTCGTCTATACTCACAACTACGGCTGCGAGCCGGGCTCACATCTTAGCTTCAATGAGGTACTGAAGGCCGCCGATGACGTTGGGATGCTCGTTGCCCTATCCCAGCCGCACTTTGCCAACTATGAATGGGAGGCACCCGACGCCGACGTGACAAACGGCTACGCACGCCACGCAGAGTTCTACGTGCAGGCAGCTCAGAACCATCCTTCGGTCGTATTCTACTCCATGAGCCACAACGCGACAGGATACAGCGAAGACATGAACCCAGACATGATAGATGGAATCCAGAACCCTCGCGACACATGGGCATTGAGGAACTCCAAACGCGCTAAGCGCGCCGAAGCAATAGTCAGTGGCCTTGACCCGGGCCGCATCGTCTATCACCATGCATCGGGAAATCTTGGCCCAATGCACACGAGCAACTTCTATGCAAACTTCGCCCCTGTTCAGGAGATGTCCGACTGGTTTGAACGTTGGGCGACAGTGGGCGTTAAGCCGGTTTTCACGTGCGAATACAGTGTGCCGTTTCCCTGGGACTGGACGATGTACAGGGGGTGGTACCAGGGAGAGCGGGCCTTCGGAAGTGCAAAGGTGCCGTGGGAGTTCTGTCTTGCGGAGTGGAATTCGCAGTTTCTGGGAGACCGGGCTTTTCAAATCAGCGAGATGGAGAAAACAAACCTGCGCTGGGAGGCAAAGCAGTTCCGGGCCGGCAGGCTCTGGAACCGATGGGACTATCCTCATGCGGTAGGTTCGAACATCTTTACCGAACGGTATCCCGTATATGCAATGTACTTCACCGACAACTGGCGTGCTTTTCGCACGTGGGGAGTTTCGGCAAATTCCCCCTGGTCACACGGGCATTACTGGCGGCTGCGCGACGGCGTTGACAAGAGTCGCAGGGATTTCCATGTGGACTGGGAAAATCTTCAGCAGCCGGGATTCAGCCCCGATTATATCGAGCAGCAATACGAACGGGTGGACCTGGCCTTCGAGCATTCGGACTGGATTCCCACGGCTGCAGCACAGGCTCTTATACGCAATAACCAGCCGCTGTTAGGTTACATCGGCGGCAAACCGGAGGCCTTCACGAGCAAGGACCATAACTTCCTGCCGGGCGAGATGGTCGAAAAACAGCTCATCATCATTAACAACAGCCGCGAAACCGTGAGAGCGAAGTGCGAATGGTCATTCGGCCTGCCTAAAGCAGTCAACGGCAAAAAGCAATTTACGTTACCGACCGGACAGCAACAGCGCATTGCCTTGCGTTTCAAACTTCCGGCCGTCCTGGCACCCGGCAAATATGAACTCAGTGCAACTTTTAAGTTCGACAACGGTCAGGTTCAAACTGATTCCTTCTCGATAGACATCCTGCCGCACTTAAAAGCCCCAAAGGTGGATGGGAAGATTGCGCTGTTCGACCCAAAGGGACAAACCGGCAAGCTGTTGAACGGGATGGGAATACGATACCGGCCAGTGGAAGCAAACGCTGATTTATCGGCATACGACATACTCATCGTTGGTAAGTCCGCCCTGACTGTAGAGAGTCCGGCGCCGGATATCACACGAGTGCGCGAAGGACTGAAAGTGATTATTTTCGAGCAGACGCCGGATGTGCTGGAAAAGCGGTTCGGATTCCGTGTAGCTGCGTATGGACTGCGGCGGGTCTTTAAGCGGGTGCTCGATCATCCGCTCCTTAGAGGGATAGAGGTGGAGCACTTGCGCGACTGGCGCGGCGAGGCGACTATCCTTCCTGCGCGTCTCGAGTACGAAATGCGGCCACGTTACGGCCCAACAGTCAAGTGGTGCGACATCCCTGTCACCCGGCTTTGGCGGTGCGGCAATCGCGGAAACGTCGCCTCCATCCTCATTGAAAAGCCCGCGAGAGGTGATTTTCTGCCGATTCTCGACGGCGGCTACAGTCTCCAGTACAGCCCGCTGATGGAGTACCGAGAAGGCAAAGGAGTAGTGCTCTTCTGCCAAATAGATGTAACCGGACGTACAGTGGATGATCCGGCTGGACAGACTCTTGCCCGAAATATTCTTAAGTACATATCGGCCTGGCAACCGGCCCCGAGAAGGGAGATAGTTTATGTCGGCGATCTTGATGGGAGGCAGCATTTCGAATCCGCAGGTTTATCCGTAACTTCATATAACAGAAGGAACCTGTCCGCCGACCAGGTCCTCGTCGTCGGGCCTCGCGGGGGACAGAAACTTTCAAGGGATGCGGCAGTCATTGCAGACTGGCTGAAGAAAAGCGGAAATTTGCTGGCGATCGGGCTCGACGAGCAGGAAGCGAATTCTTTTTTGCCGATTAAGGTCCGCACGAAGGAACAGGAACACATTGCTGCCTATTTCGAACCGTTCGGTTTCAGCTCACTTCCGGCGGGAGTCGGGCC
>Ga0114922_10001989_pt1 | contig 19298 bp, 23 predicted proteins | sample AartaG_FD_100975 | JGI IMG/M metagenome (GOLD analysis project Ga0114922, IMG submission 100975) | Deep subsurface microbial communities from Aarhus Bay to uncover new lineages of life (NeLLi) - Aarhus_00045 metaG | ecosystem: Environmental > Aquatic > Marine > Oceanic > Sediment | place...
TAAAGGGATCTCAGTTTTCACATTTGCTCTTACTTCTTCTATCCATTGTGGCAAGTGTTCAAAGCTCCCAGAATTTGTAAGATCAAAGATCATTAATGCTCCTAAAGATCCTCTATAATACATCGGTCTAATCGAACTAAATCGCTCTTGACCCCCTGTGTCCCATATCTGAAGCTTTGCACGTATAGGTCCTTCAACAGAGTCAATGGCAATTGTTTTTACGTGGAAATCTACACCAATTGTCATTTTATAATCTTCGGTGAAGAAGCCTTTACTAAATCTGAGAGTTAATGCAGTTTTTCCTACCCCACCATCTCCTACAACAATCGATTTAAAGAGATAATCATATTCTTCGGCCATTACATGTTCCCACTTTACCTTTCAAATTAATATATATCGAGTAATTTTCTAAAATGTTCAAGCTATTATATATTATATCTATAAATACAAATTTATAATTTTATTTATAAAAAAGAAATTCCGTTATCTCACTAATAACTAAGTAAGATATCGTTGAAATATTGTTGTAAAATTAAGAAGATAAAGAAAAATTTTAAATCAATTTATGAGCTTCTTCACAGATGTCAATATTTTCAATCCATTCGTTGATTTTAGTTAATTCTTGTTCAGGAAATTCATATGAGTGTTCTCGATCAGGGTATTTCCCATTTATGACTTCATCCTTATAATTATTCAAGGCGCGACTAATAGCTTCGCCGATGTTGCCAAAATATTTAAGAAATTTAGGCTTAATATCGGTAAAGATACCTAACATGTCATGAATTACCAATATTTGGCCATCACAATAAGGGCCAGCACCAATACCGATAGTAGGAACATTAACACTATTTGTAATTAATTCAGCTACTTGCCAAGGAATACTTTCTAAAACTATAGAAAAAACCCCAACTTCTTCTAAGTTCTTCGCATCTAATATTAATTTTTTTGCCGTTTCAATTGTTTTCCCCTGAACTAAAAAACCTCCAAACTGATAAACCGCTTGAGGAGTTAAACCAATATGGCCCATAACTTGAATATCTGCATCAATCATTGCTTTAATTGTGGGGCATATTTCTGTTCCTCCTTCAACTTTAACAGCTTCAGCACCACCTTCTTGGATAAATCTCCCAGCATTTTTAACGGCTTCTACTATATCTATTTTGTATGAAAGAAAAGGCATATCTCCTACAATTAATGCATTTGATACACCTCGACTAACTGCTTTAGTGTGATGAATCATCTCATCCATAGTAACTGATAAAGTATTTGTGTATCCAAGCATTACCATTGATAGTGAATCTCCTACAAGAATTAGATCAATACCGCTATCATCAACAATTTTTGCAAATGAATAATCATAAGATGTGATGGTAACTATTTTTTCGCTTTTTTTTTTCTTCTCTATAATATCTTTTGCAGTAACTTTTTGTAAGGACATATGTTCAAATAACTAATTCGTTTTCAAAAATTTTATGGTAATTCGATTATTATATTATGAAAAACTTTCATTTAATTTCTTCTCTAACGTGTTTTTTTTTGAATTTGATAAACTAAAACTCTCGAAAAATATATTTGACATATCAATTTGCTTTAAATATTGTTTTATTCAAATTTTTTTGATAAGATTTTTTAACAAAAGCTTCATATATTAATCCTACTAATCTAAAAAAAGAGATTGAAATTTATGGTAGAGCCAAAAGATATCGATTTCTATTCTTTGGGTTTCAATTTTATTGAAACAAAAACAATGTTTATGGCAACACATAAGAATGGTAAGTGGGACGACGGAAAATTAATACCCTTTGGAAAATTTGAAATTTCGCCTGCATCTTGTGTATTAAACTATGGTCAAGGTATTTTTGAAGGAATGAAAGCCTTAAGGGCAAAAAATGGAGAAATTACATTATTTCAACCAGAAGAAAATGCGAAGAGATTTAATTTTAGTGCTCGAAGGATGTTAATGCCCGAATATGATGTCAATAAATTTGTTGATGCTGTGAAGAGCGTTTTAAAGGAAAATAAAGAATATATTCCCCCTTATGATAGTGGAGGAGCTTTATATATTCGGCCCATTTTATTTGGGTATGGACCAATTCTGGGAGTACATTCAGCAGAAGAATTTAAATTGATTATTTTTACAGTTCCCGTTGGACCTTACTTTCCAGAAGGCTTTAAAGGAATTAATTTGGAAATATCAAAAAAATATACGAGAGCCGCTCCGGGAGGGACTGGTTCAGCAAAAACAATATGTAATTATGCTGGGACAATGTTACCCGCAAAAGAATCAAAGGCAAGAGGATTTGCCCAAATTCTTTATTTAGATGCGGTTCATCTGGAATATATCGAAGAAGTTGGAGCTGCAAATTTTTTCGCAATGGTTAATGGTAAATTAGTAACTCCAAGAAAAACAGGAACAATTTTAGAAGGAATCACAAGAGAATCTATTTTAGATCTTGCATCAAAAAAGCTAGGATTAGAGGTTGAAGAAAGAGATATCTCTTATAAAGAATTATATGAGGAATCATGTACAGAAACATTCTGTAGTGGTACTGCTGCAGTTATAACACCAATTGCCTCAGTTACTTTAGAAGGGAAATTGAGAATATTTAATAACCGACAACCTGGTGAAATAACAAGTAAACTCTATGAATTATTAACAGGGATTCAAAGGTTAGATATAGAAGACGAATTTGGATGGATCGTTAAAGTGTAAGTTTTTTTTATTCTTAAATCATTTAATTTGGAATTTTTTTTAATAAAGAATCAAAAGCATTCTTAACATTATATCCTGTCTTTGATGATATTTTTAAATAGCCAACTATATTATTGTATTTTCCTACAATTTCTGAAATATACTCATCAAAAACTTTACAATCATCAAGATCGATTGTATCACATTTAGTTCCCAAAATAAAAGCAGAAATATTTCCATATTGATTTAATTTTTGCATCCATTCTTCTACACTTTCAAGCGTGCTTATACGTGATAAATCAAATAAAACGAATGCGGCAATAGACCCATCGACAAAATTGGTTAATAATTGTTTAAATTGATATTGACCAGCAAAATCCCACATCACAAAATTATATTCATGTCCATTTATTGAGAGAGTTTTAGAAAAAAATTCAACCCCTTTAGTTAATTCATTGTTATTATTGAATTTATCATGAATTAATCGATTGAGAAATGAAGTTTTCCCAACACCACCGTCCCCAGAAACAATAAGTTTCACTGTTTTTTTCATTTTAATAATTTCTATATTTTTTTAATTTAAAAAAGTACGATAAATTATGATTTGCTTAATAATTGAACATAAAAAAATTTTGGTAATCACTCATTATTGTACTTACTTAAATGTAAAATGTAATACTAAAAAAAATCAGAGAAAATAAAAACAAAATATTTATGGAGTTTAACTGATTCACTGTTTTCTAAGAAGTAGTGAGCTCCCTGTACAGATAAGTTCTCCATTTTTATTCCACATTTTTGCTTTACAAAAGAAGATAGTTTTTCCACTCTTTAAACCTTTAACTTTTGCCTTCAAACGTCCCTTAGAAACAAGTTTTAAAAATTCAATTTGTAAATCAATCGTGGTGATTTATTCATTTGGCAAGATGAGAGAAAGTGCTGCACATGCACAGTTAGAGTCGACAAGGGAGGCTAAAACACCACCATGAATCATTCCATTTTAGGTTAGTTCTTCTCTTATTTCAATTTCGAAAATAGCTTTTCCATCAGAGATTTTTTGTAGTTAAAAACCTAAAGTTGAATAGAAAGGGATTATATCATAAAGCAGTTTTATTAAATCATTCATAATAATTATCTTACGATTTTAAAATTTAATTGTATCTATTAACAGAAAATCTATTGTTTTTAAAGACAAAAAAATAAATCAGAAGAATTACCAATAATTCTTGATGCTAAAATATTCAATCAACAAGTTCCTCGACCTTAGATTCGAAGATGGTAAAACTAACATATATGTAAATAATGAATTAATTAGACATTGCAAATATATCTTGTTGAATATTTCTAGTGATAATTCCGAAGATTTAACAGATATTAATTCAATAGATGACGCCGTAGAAAGATTAGATGGATCCTTTGAATTTTCAGGAGATAAAAGAGGTAAAATTTCTCCAGAAATGTTGTTTTGGGCTCATTGTTCAAATCTTCAAGCATGGTATGAAAATAATTATAATACTTGTCTAATTCATAGTAATTTGGCATTTCCACTTCTTAAAGAACTTACTAAAGCAGGAGATCTGATCGCAAGGAAAATTTTTAAAGAAGAAGTAGCAAAGAGATTTGAAAGTAATAACTTTAGCGTTATACAATTTTTACTTTATAATGGATATTTAAATTATCTAAATAAAGAGGAAATAGAAATTGTCATAGAGCAAATAAAGGTTAATTTATCTGAGATTATTATTAACCAGTTAAAGAAATTAATGAAATCACCGATTACTAACTATCGCCAAATGAAAGATTTGATTGACATATTGCTTTTCATTGACTTAAAATATAATGAAAACCTAATTTTTTGCATCTTTAATGAACTAAATGAGATAATGAGAATTCAATTTGCACGTTTTTTGATATTCCATTTAAATTATAAAGAGTTTAACAATTATAAAATCCCTTATGGGAAATTTTTCATTTATTTTGAGAAATTTCTTGATTATTTTTATGAGAACTACCCAGAAATTAAAGATTTGTTAAAAATTATCGACTCTGGTTTTCTAAGTGGTTCTTTATCTTTAGATGAGGAATTTTCCTATGGTGCTCAATCTTATCCGTGAACAATTTAAGGATTAAAATGGATTTATTATTTTATTTTTCAATACTCTTTTCAAGGTAATAATAGCTGTAGGCTCTTTTGAACCCTAGATTGGAATATAAATTCATAGCTTCGTTATTTTCAGTTTCAACTTGTAGCCAAATTGTTTTAACTTCATTTGGGATGCCCCATTGATTAATAATAATAAATAACATTGAGGTAGCGATTTTTTGACGTCGAAAATCTGGATGTACTAACACATCAACGATATATAAAAAACCATGAGGATCTAAAATTCCTGTAAGAGTTCCTATAACTTTATTTTCATATTCTACTATTATAAAACGTTTTTGAGGAATAATTATTCTATTAGATAATGCCTCTAATATTTTCTGTGCCTCTTGATTTCTTTGAGAATAGTTTGCTAAAAATTTTGAATATTCATTTACTCGTTCTGAATGAAAAAGATATATAAATTCTTGATTTATCTCTTCATTTCTTAGTTTTTGTACAGAAGTTGTCATAGTATATGTAATACACCCTGATTGTTGATATCCATGCTCTAGTAATTTAATATCTAAATTATTTGGTTCAAAATAGTTTGGAATAGTAAAGATTGCTGGTAATTTATAAGCATTATAAGCTTTTTCGACGAAATTAATATCCTGATCAAGAGTATCCAAATTTCCAGTATAATGTAAAGGAAAAACAGAATTTGCACGAGCCGTTATACCGTTAGTAAAGCGTAAAATCCATCCGTTTAAAAAGTAATAATGGTGTGCTGGCCATGCATTCATCAATATTTCTTGTAAACGTGTTATATCCTCATTTTCAAACATCTACATCTAATGGTTATTAACTTTTGTTATATTTTTACTTTTCTTTCTTTTTTCTCTTTTTACTTTATTTTGGAGCAATTTAGTACCACAATATCTACATTTAAAATCATATTTTTCTAATTCTTTTCTACACTTAGGACAATATTTAGGGCCGGAAAGGCAATTATCTCTGATTGGTTTACACCTTTCTTTGTTGTATTTTAATAATAAACAAAATTTTTTTATATTTACCTATTTTGTATATTAACTTAATTCAGAAATTTAATCCGTATAAAATTGTGATAAGATATATAATTATTGACTTAGGTAATGTATTATTAGATTGCTTTTCGATTTTTCTCAAACCACTCTATAGCAAAATCTACGATTCCTCGTTGTGATAATAGTCGAGTTTCTGCTAGCCCAACTTTACCTGGATTATAATCGATTTTTGTTTCGAAATCCTTTCCCAATTGCTCAAAATCATCAATGTTAAGATCTAATTCTTTCCACTGTACCCAATTTCTTTCATTATCTATTAGCATTGCAGATCCATTTAATTTATATTGTTTCCCAGGGTAATCACTTCGATATTCAGCAAGATGTAGAGAACTATTATTTTCATGGGATACTCCCACTAATAAGATCTTTCCATTAAGTTCATAAATTCGAGCTAATGGAGAATCTTCACCTAAATCAGCAGTTAATTCATGGTTTTTGATAATAAATTCGGCATGTTTGCCCCACGCAGCAAAAGAGGACATTGGGTGATTACTACGAATAACATTAGGCCAATTTCTAAATGTATCTACAATTACTCCCATTCCTCGCGTAGGCGTTATTTCAGGATGATAAGCGGGCATTTCATTACGAATTGTATCCCACCAGCTTTCGGGTACAGGAGGATTTTCCCAAGAAGATGGATCGGTATTATCACCTGAAAATGTGGGCATAATCAAAGTTCCTTCTGATGTAAGAATTTTCATTAATGCTTTTATAACTGCAACTGGACCCCCAACAGTCCAACCTATCTTACTTAATGAACCATGCATTATAATTACTAATCCAGGTTTAACTCCAAGCGATTCAAAATCATGTTTCAATGTGGTTATTGTATTAGGCTGTTGAGTAGATCTAACAACGTCTTTCTCAGATTTTTTATTATTTTCAACTCCCATAAAGACATGGAATATTGGAAATTTAAAAAATTTTAAGTAGAATGTTCTTTAAATTTTCGACAAAAATACTAAATTTATACTCTGTTTTTCTTTAAAAATGTACAATAATTGATAGATATATGGTTGATAATCATAGTTATAGTTTTTTTGGTCAAAAAGTAGGCTTGATTATTCAAAGTGCTCTAAAGAATGAACCATATATGTTTTTTAGATTAATAAAAAGCAAGAATGACGGATCTTGGGAAAAACCAAGTAGTGGAGAAGGTAAAGTAATTAAATTCTCATTAGAAGAAATAGTTTGTATCATTCGAGTGTTAAATAAAGAGATAAATTCATGGTCTAGTTATCATACTTTTAAGGATAGTAAAACTCAGATTTCATTTAAGTGGGAAAATGGGGAAAAGGGCAAATTATGGATTCATATTGGTTCTTATTCAAAGGTGCTTGAATACGCTCAATTTACTATATTAGAAATGCTCATGAAGCATATCCTCAAAGAAAAAATTGAATTTGCTACTACTTCTTCTAGTTTCAAAAAAAAAAAGCATGATAAATTAAGTAATATCATCGTACAAGAGGAAGTTATTAGTGGTAAGAATGAAAACAATAATACTAATGAAGATGATAATGGAAAACCTAGAGAGGTAAAAAGTGTAATTGGATCTATAAAAAAAGAAACTATTAAAGCCTTACTCATTCAATTTGATAATGGTGCAGAAATTTGGATACCTAAATCAAAAATTCATTCTGGCTTCGACAATACCAAGAATTTAGTACAAAATTTCAGCATAGATAGCTGGATCCTAAGCAAAAATAAATTTATTTCTTAAGTACATCATGCCCGAATCTAATCAATTAACTAAAGATAAGTATAGAATTATAATTTATCATGGACATATTCATCTATTATCAATATACGAAGAGATTGAAGATAATGATAATGTTAAGGAGATCCAGAATCCTGATTTCTAACTAATTATTTTATTGATAAGAGAAAATTTTTGATAAATTCAATTAATGTAAACTTTTAAAAATTAATTGAGTATTTTAACATGTAATAATGTATGATGTGATAATATCAGGTGCGGGACCCTCAGGATCAAAATGTGCTGAAGTTTTAGCTAAAAAGGGATTTAAAATTGCCCTATTAGAAAAAGACATAAATTGGCGAAAACCATGTGGTGGAGGAGTCCATCATAGAGCTTTTTATTTAATTCCAAAACTAAGAAAATTAAATATTCCAAAAATTCATGGCATTGTAATGCATTCAGCAGATTACCATAAATTAGAATATAGGATGAAAGGTCAAAAATATGGTACTGTAATGGATCGATTGGAATTTGATAATCTAATGAGAAATACTGCAATTGATGAGGGAGCTGAACTTTTTAATAAAAATTTATCTCTTGATTTTATAGTTAAAAATAAAGTAAAAATTGGGATAAGAACAAAAAGCTCTTCAGGAACCAAGGAATATTATGGAAAAATCTTGATCATTGCTGATGGAATGAGTTCTAAATTAGCGCCAAAGTCAGGACTAAGATCAAAATGGAAAACTGAAGAACTCGGAATTGCAAAATGTGCGATAATGGAGGGTGATAATCAGTTAGATGAGGAATTTATTTATACATATTTCAGGCCTTATAAAGGATATGGATGGATCTTTCCATTAGGAAATAAGAAGTTCAATATTGGAGTGACAACATTTGCAGAAGATAATACCAACTACAATTTATTCTCACTTTATAATCAATTTCTTAAAGATTCACAAATAAAAAAATATATTTCAAATTCAAATTATAAAATCATTTGGACTGGAGCGTTTCCTTTTCCTGCTGAAGGAGTATTGGAGAAAAGTTTATATGATGATAATTTATTGTTAATAGGAGATACTGGGGGTTTTGTTTCTCCTATAAGTGGTGAAGGAATTCATACATCAATAATATCTGGCAATACAGCAGCAGAAGTGGCGATTAAAGCTTTACAAGAAGAGGATTATTCCAAAACATTTTTAAAAAAATACAAATCTCATCCAGAAATTAGGAAAATGATTAGAAACTTTAAACTAAAACGTTCAATGATTAAATTTTTTTATGAGAAAAGGGGAGAGAACCTAAATAAACTATTAGCATTAGCAGAGAAAGATCCAGAATTTAAAAACCATGTTGTAGATATGTTTTTATCAAAATCATTACCATCCCAGGACTTTATCTCAAAATTAAAAACTGTAAATTAATGTAATAATAGCTTTAAATCTTAACTTTCAAATTAAAAACTATTATTCTGGAGCGATTTAATTAACATTTATGTTCACAAACTCTTGCTATAACAATATTTCTGGTGATTATTTATGCAGCAATTACAAAATGTTTCTCCACATAAAACGCAGACGATTTCTTCATTACTGAGTATATTCAATTCTTTCTCACAACGATTACAATGCCGATATCTCTTAGCAAAATAAGATCTATAATTTTGATATTTTCTCTTTTTTAATTTAAGCATTAATTCTAACATCTCTAAAAATTAAATGATTTCTATGCTATATTTCAAAAGAGACCTTTTTAAACTTATAAAAAAAATAAGAGTTCGCTTTTTTGAAATAAAAATGTGCAAGAATAAAATTAAAAATCGATATCGCTACCAAACCAATAACGCTTTCTAGTTTTTACCCAGTTTTATCTTCCATAAAGCATCCTTATGAAATACCTATCTTTAAAGTATATGCTCTTTACTCAGCATAACTCTTATATTATTTCAAATCCTCAACTAAATCAAGAAAATCTGCATAAGGAATGGCAGTCCAGCTTTCAGCAAAAGCCGCTCCAGCAGAGCGAGAAAGCAACGAAACTTTAGCAGCTTCTTGTTCATTTTTCACTTCAAAAATGTCAAGAAAGTCGTAAGGGCCTAGTATGGCATAATGTGCGATCCATTTAATATCTGGGACTTTTTCTCTAACTAAATTCAGGAATTTTGCTCCTTGTTCTTTTCTTTTCTGCACTAGATCAGGATTTTGAAGTTTAGTTGCAAGTATATATATTGGCATAAAGAAAAATAGAATAGATGAAAATATAAATCTTATTGAAGTAATTCCTCAGTATAATGTTAGAAGAATTAGTATAAAATAATTGAACGAGAAAAATTAACAAGGTCTATTAATTTTAGACAATAATTCTGCCTTTAAAATTATTGTGTTCCTTCAGATCTTCACAAACTTCTATTAAATGGTCATATAAGATCTCTCTTGTCCATTTAGGCAACTCAATATCTACTTTTTTAAGTTTTTCTGCTAATTTTTTCATATACCTAACCTTATAGGTAAATCAATTTCAACGTGTTTAATTAAAAATTCTAAACTAATCCTCAAATTAATTGATTCAAATAAAATTTAATTAAAAAATGAAATGTGAGTATTATTGCGATGACAAATCTCACAATAATAAAAGTTATATGGAGGTTATAAAATAATTTTTGAAATAATAAAATGATTCGACTAAAGCAAAAAAGCTTTAAATATTGCAACTATCCCGATATCAACAATAATTATTGCAATAATTTCAAGCAAACCTGATCCAAAGGGGCCTCCAATTAAGCCTCCAATTAAATTGATAAGAAGCGTCACAACAGCAAAAATGATTCCAATAAAAAACCATTTTACTTTCTTTTTCGTTTCTTCCTCGATTTTTCTCGTCATCATAGCATATTTGTATATGACATAAATGGATAACCCAGTCCTGAGAAGATTCACAAAAATAAACCAAGGAGGTGGGGTATCAGTGTTAACATAACCTTGAATCCAATCACCCTCATTTAAACTTGGTGTCCAAATAGGAATAAAATATCCGAAACTCATTATAATAAATATTCCTATCATTGTTCCAAAGTATTTAAGACTCATTGCAACCTTTTTATATTTTTCTAAGATAAAAACGGTCATCACCAAGGATATAAAGATAAAATTGAAACAGATCTGGGTGGTTATCATGAGGGGAATAATAAGATCCTTGGATATTCCGGATTCCGGGGTTATTAAATGGTAAATTGTATAAGTTAAAAATCCTATTGAAGAAGAGATAAAAAATAAAGTAAACCATCTATTCAACATTTCACCTGGATTTAAACGCAATACTCGAAATCCTAGTGTAAAAGCAACTATTACTGTAATTATTGCTGTAATTATTTTTATTAAGTTAAAAGGATCCATATAATATTTTACACCTATTATCATTTAAAATAATTTTCTAAAATAAATTGAAGACAAATTAAAATTAAATTTGTACTCTCTCAATATCACAAATTCTTTATACATTAAGATAAAAAAAGTGAGATTTATCATCTTTAAGGCATTTGAACGGAGCTATTCTCTTTATATTTGTTCTGTAATACTTCAATTATTGCTCTGAACGCGCTTTCAACATTTTGGCCAGTCTTAGCCGATGTACGGTAATAATCAATAAAAGCGTTCTTTTTAATAAATTTTAGAATCTTCTCGTCATTTAATTTACTCTCATCAACTAAATCAATTTTGTTACCAAAAAGGACAATAGGTATATCTCCGCAAAATTTTTTAATTTCTTTATACCAATCAGTAACATTCTTAAAACTGTCTCTACCAAAATCATTTTCCTCAAGAGAAAATACAACTATCGATGCTACGCTTGATTTATAAAAAGCAGGTCGTAGGAAATGAAATTCATCTTGACCAGCTATATCCCAGAAAAATAATTCCCAACGATCACATTCTCTATCTTCAATATATTCAGAAAACTGTGCTCCTATAGTCTTAATATATTCTTCTTGAAAACTTCCTTGAGTGAATTTTCTTATTAACGAAGTTTTTCCTACGAAACCATCTCCAATAACAGTTATCTTAAATTTGAATTTACTCATTAAATTACTTTTTAAATAGAAATGTCACCTACTTATAAATATCAATTGTATTTTAATAAATAAATTTCTATTATAAGGAATTATTATGGTTGCAATAAAAGAAAGTAGAATGGAAGTTTTATTTGGCTTTTTTGGAGCATTATTTATTTTAATAATTCTGCCAATAACTATACTTCTTACTCCGGGATATAGTCCTTTAGAAATGACTGTAAGTATGTTAGGGGAAGGGGAAGCAAAAACATTATTTAGCATCGGTTTTGTTGTATGTGGTTCATTATTAATCCCTTTTTATATTTACCTGGAAAGAGAATTAGTAAATATACAAGAAAATATTAGAAGACTTGCTACAGGAGTTTCTATTTTTACTAATGTGTGCATAGCTCTGGTTGGAATAATTCCAGATGAAACATATAAAACAGCTTTCGGTGCATTTCATACTTTTGTGGCTCTAGTTAGTTTTATTGGATCTTCTATCTATATTGTATTGTATAGTATATTAATGTACCAAGGTCCTAAGTCTAAAATGTATAAAGGTCCGGCATTTAAAAAATATTTAGCATATTATGGCTTTCTTGTAGGATTTATGTTTGTATTATTTTTCACCACACAACATCCGTTAGTAGAATGGATATTATCAATTCTCATAATTACTTGGGTTTTAATTACAGCAATACAATGTATTTCATTGAAATTTTCTAAGATCCCTGGAGTATATTATAAACGATCTCAATATCCTGAAGCATTAAAACTATTTGAAGACGCAATTCAGGTTTTAGAAAAAGTTGAATTGGGAGATGAGCCTATAATGGAGACTCTTAAAGAAAACATTGAATTTATTAAAAGTGAAATGGAAAAAAAACCAATTAAATCAAATCACTAAGAGAATATTCCCTCTAAAAAATGTATGATAAATTGAAATTGCTAAGAAAATTGAGTATAATACTTATCTTGCCTTTATTTCTTGTCGTTAGAATAGTACTTAAATAAGAAATCTAATGCTCTGGGAATCTGCCAAGCTTCTGCGGGTTCATTTTCATATTCTGGTAATTCTATTTCTTCTGGTCCCTTTTCTTCGGAAATTACCTTCAGTACATTTTTTCTTAAATTTTTCATAAAAGCTAGTTGTTCTTTTATATATTCTTTACCGACTACTGGTCCGTGTCCGGGTATAACAGCTTTAATATCGAGGTTTAACATATGTTCAAATGAACTTATCCAGCCTTCGAAATCTTCTGTTGGATCACTAATAAATGGCCAGAATCCAGCAGCTATTAAGTCACCTGAAAATAATACCTTCTCTTCTGAAAAATAAGCATAAGAAGAACATCCAGTATGTCCTCCTGAATGGTAAAATTCTACATTCAAACCATTATCATTTATAACACGCTTGTTTTCAAATCCATTTGTTGGAATGATGATTTCAATTTCATCAATCAATTCTGCTAATTCTGGTTCTTCTTTTTTCCATTCATTAAAGGCTTCCTTTGTCCAATTTTTTTCTTTTCTCTTCTTAATATTCTCAAATAAGGTAGAAGAACCAAAAATTTCAACATCTTTGAATGGAGCAACACCAAAAAGATGATCTGCATGGTAGTGAGTAATGAAAAGATATTTTACCGGTAAAGCATATTTCTTTTCTAATTTTTCTTTAAATTCTTTTGCTTATCTTGGATACATTAGAGTATCAATAACGATGATAAAATTATTTAATATAATTGCTCCTGCATTTAGATCGAAATAATCTTTAAAATTAACAATTATAGTACGTGGTGTCACTTCCTCAAGCTTTATGGATAATATTGTTGTTATTTTATTCATATTAGTCACCTTGTTAAAAATTAAGAAAATTGAATAGTATTTATAGATACATATCTAAATAAAATATTTTTAAGGATATTATAACTAATTTTCCACACTGTTTTCACTTAAATTACATGAAAATTTCTGGAACACGATGACATCCAATTTTATTATCAAGGATCAGGATTCCTATGAACCTGTAAGTATAGTAAAATGTTATTATATGAGTGATAACAAAAAAATCGTGTTCGTAAAATTACCTTACGGAAAAGTTATTTGCCTTCCTAAAACGACTATTCAATCTGAATTTTCAAAGGATAAAAATCTCTTACAAGACTTTATCATCGATGATTGGATTTTGAGAAAATTCGGTTTGATTTAATCTTTGGTTTACTATCCTTTCCCATCGATAAACAATAGGATGAAAAAAATAGAGCAAATACTAATAATAAGTAAAATAATCCCAAGGAATAAATCGATCAGAATAAAATAAGAATAAAAAATAAAATAAAAAAAATTATTTAGCTATACTTTGAAAAGCGAATCCAACATTCTTTATAATTATTTGAGCATTTTCTTTTTTTTTCATTTTTTTTACCTCTTTTTTAGAGTTTTTTTATTAATTTTAATATAGATAAGCTTCGTTTTATAGTTTTTATTGCGAAACTTTTCTCTAAGTTCGAATCTCTTTAAAAGTTTCAGAATATAGTCTACAAAATCTTCTATTTGAGATTCTTTAATAAAGAGATTTAATAATCTAAAAAATGAGATATATAAAGTTTAAAACTTATAATTCAGATGTATTTAAATATAAATGAGAAAAAAATGGAAGATTCATTAAAGCGTTGGTTAGCTGATCATCATATTCGGTATGTTTTACACACTCACCCTGCAGTATTCACTGTACCTGAGGCAAGTGTACATTGTGGACATATCCCAGGAACTCATTGTAAGAATTTATTTCTCAAAAATAAGAAATCTGGACAACTATATTTAGTCACCATGCCTTATGGAAAGCGTCTGGATTTAAATCAATTCCGTAGAATGATAGGTGCTCCAAAAATTCGCTTTGCTGAACTTGAAGATCTTTCTAATGTATTAGGTATTACCCCCGGCGCTGTATCTCCGATGGGATTAATAAATGATACCAATAATAAGGTAATTTTCATTATTGATGAACTTGTATGGAATGCAGAAGAGATTTGTTGCCATCCAAACATTAACACTGAAACTTTACAAATTCTTGGTCCAGATTTCCGAAAATTAATAAAAGCAACTAGAACTTCTATGGAAATAAAAAAACTTCCATATTTAATTTCTAATGGCCCCTGTAAGGAATGATATTGTAAGACTTGGTTTTATTTAATTTTCTTCATTAATTAACTCATTAAGGTGCAATAAACTGTCATATACAGCCTTTCCTTTTTCTGTAAGTCCAATATATTCTTGTCCATTATTCTTTTCAAGATTAATTAATTTTGATTCCATTAATTTATCTTTAATGCGTAAATAGGAATTGTAATTACTAAAATCGGTTAGTATTCTATAGAACTCCCCTTTTTCAGCTTTATACTCTTTAAATTGTGAAAGGACCTGGAAAGTATTAAAAAACCCTCGTTTATTTAAAACTAAATATAACTCCTCGAAGCTCATATTATATCCCCATTCAATAAATATATTCTTATGAAGTCATATGAAAATATAGTACTTATTTATGTTTGCATATTTTTGTCGGATCGTGAATATTAAATCATTGCAGAAAATTTTAGCTCATGGACGGACTCCTCCTCATCTTGCCTTAAAACATCCAAACACTACCATCACCCCTCCTTAACCCTCTTACCCCAAGTCTGAACCATAAGCTCCTCTTTCATATAATTGCTTTGCTCTTCCAAAAATCGTATCATTGATTTTTGATATATGGCTATTAAAATATAATAAAATAAAAATATTAATTTGTCTTTAAAGGGCTAAATTTTTCATACAAAGGAAATAACTCGAAATTGTTAAAAAAAGGCCACTAGATAAAATGGAAAAAGAAAAAAAGAATTACGTAATTTAGTCTCGGAAAAAAAAGGAAAGATAAATATTAAAAAATAAAGTTAACCCTGAATATACTCCTTCATGATTTCATCTCATTATTTTAGCAAAGCATTACGAGCCTTTTCTAAGTTATCTACCCCGAGAACTATTCTGTTATTCTCAGCAAAATAGATTAGGTCAATATTAACCCCTGCATCACCTATCACCCGAGCCATCTTCCCCCCTGTACCCGGTTTTTTCACAATATGACCGATATCCATAACGAGTACTTCACGTACGGCACGTACTTCAAAACCAGAGTCTTCGAGTGCCCAGCGCGTTGTTTCTTCATCTTCAACTAAAATGTGAACTACAGCTTCGTTTTTTAGCGGAAATCCACATAGGCCTTCCATATTAATGCCCATTTTGCCTAGGACCTCCCCCATATCAGCTAAAGTACCCGGTTGATTTTTTAAAATAACAGTTAAATCCTTCATTTTTTTATTCCTCCAATTTCTATTATTTTATTTATTAAATCAAATCTTATTTCGTTATCATGGGATTGCTTTCCAATGCTTAAATATGTCTTTTCCCTATTTAAGCTTTCTTTAAAATTTTACTCACACTTTTGGGAGTATAAGTAGGAATGAAAGAAGCCTTTATTGCCTTAATACTTCCATTTATCCCGTGGATCATTTATATCATATTTGGAATTATGCTTGAAATGATGAACTAAGAAAAAGAAATTTAAGAAAATAAATAAAGTAAAAATAGTAACTATATTTTTTTTTAAAATCTTAAGAATATAACTTCTTTACATACGATCTTAACGTTTCAATATTTTCAAAGTAAAATAAGCTTTCTTCCTCCCTAAAAAAAGGCGTTAATAAGCCTCCTCTTTTTAAGACCTCTGTAATTTCTACATCTTTTAATACAAATACTTTTGTCTTTTCAAAAAATTCCTTAAAGGAGAGGATAATTCCCATTTCAATCATGTGACCTCCTTTATCGTGTTCTATAATCATGATGATTTCATTCGAAAATTTTGCAATAAGATCAAATTTTAAAATCAGATTCTCAAGGTGAGTACGTCTAAATTCAATTTCAAAAAATCCAAGGTTATTTTCAATGGCATTTACAATCTTTTGCACTTCCTGTAGAGTAATGAAAGTTTCTTCACTATAAGAACCACATATAAAGATCTTGTTTTTCTTTAGATCATAAACGGAAAAAATACTAGTAAATTCATCTAAAAAATCATCCCATGCATTATCATGTGAAACTTGCATTCTCTTTTCCCAATTTATATAAAATGATTTAGAAATTCATTTATCTTATAAATTATTATATATCAATAATAATTGACTCAATTAATTTTGAGTTAAATTTAAATAGTTAATTATGCATATTTAGCATGGAATTAGATGAAAAACTAAATATAAATAAAAGGAGGTAAATGATTTGGAAACTCCTAAAAAACTTGAAAATATGAGGAAAGAATTGGGAATCATATCAGAGAAAACACGGTATAAAATATTACTTACATTATTAGCTAGTGAAAAGTCTCTCTCATTCAGTCGATTGAAGGAATTATTACCATCAATTCCAGAAAATAACTTGATTTATCATCTTAATATCCTTAAAGAAAGTAATTTTATTAATAATGAGAAAAGAATGGGATACAAGCGGTCCGAACCTCGCTCTTTTTATTCACTTAGTAAAAAATCGATTGAATTGCTAAGAAATCTTGGATTAACAGCTGTAAAGGAAGAATTTCAAGCTTTATTCAAGCAAATGACTTAATTTTGTTTATTATTATGAATGTAGGAATTTTATTTGATATTAATTTTATTATATCACCTTTTCCTATAGAAAAAAGATTACTTTGGTTGTAAATTAATTCTGGCCATGTAAAGACTTAACAATTTTGTCCGATTTATCTGGTTTTTATGAATATTTATATAAAAATGTTAGATATAAATAAATATTAGAATTTCAAACTTAACTATTCAAATTATTATAATTAAATTTTGAGGTTTTAAAAATGAAAAGAAATGATCTAATTCTATCAGGGATTCTCTTATTAGGGGTATTAATCATTACTATACTCATTGAAATCGTAAATTTCTTACTTAATAATCTACTTTTATATGGTGCTGATTTGATGAATGGACATGTTGCTATGATTGCTGAACTTAACAATGCTAACTTAATATTGTTTACTGCACTAATCATGAGCTTATTTATTTTACTTCCCATTTTAATAATTACTACTGGATTTGAAATTAGGAATCTTTTAAAAAGAGGAGAATCTAAAATATACTTAATCTTTAATGTAATTATAGATGGCTTATTAATTCTAAGTATCTTTATAATTTTCCTAGTGCTTGATCCACTCAGAGGAATAGCTTCATTTCCATGGGCTCCTTTTTCCGCCCCTGATATTGCTGCCGCCGTAATAGAACAAACAACTATTTATAATATCCCTACATTGCTATTCGTAATTGGTATGACCCCCGTTGCAATTGCTTCATTCATACTCAAGTTTAGAGCACTTAGAAAAGAAAAAAATGCTCCAAAATCTTAATTTTTTTTTTTTTTACAGAAGTCGAATATAGTGAATCCGAACTGTATAAAACAAGGTATTTCCTCAAGGAATTTACTCCCATTTCCTAAGTTTTAATGATGATTAGGAGTTTATAATAAGAATAAAAAATAAGTTTTTTAACAATAAAACGTCAAGTTCGTAATAAAAAAAATTAGAAATATAAAAAGGAAAAAAATCTCTGCTCATGAACCTACTCCTTCTCTTCTCGTCTTATTTCAATTCGAACCATTTATCGCTCCTGATACCTTAATATATCCAAAGATGTAAAAAAGATACAAAATAGTGGCTTAAGATTGCCCATGCGAGATAAAATTTGACAGTATTGTTGATAAGGAAGAGAAAATCCATATATTGGAAGCGATTACGCTTGATGAAGTTGAAGATCACGAGGTTGAAGGATATTATGGGGGTGATTATAGTATCGGTAAAGGTGATCAGTATGTTCAATTTGAACAAAATTTCGGAATTTATAAAGAATTCATTTTATATTTTGAGGAAATGCCACAGAATAGAATTAGAGTCACCCGTCTTCAAACCAGGTTTCAATACTGACGATTTAGTGGGAATATATTCGTTATGTTCTGGCAGCAATGTCATGATAGCCAAGGAATTGAACAAAAAAGAAGAACGGAAAAAGGAAGACCAAAACTTTTAGATAAATTTTTTTTTTTCCTTTTGGTATTGCATAGATTTTTTAATGAGAATTGAGATTATTTTAGTATAAAATTAAGAGTTTGGGTAAGGGATATGGGGAATTCTAAAAAGCTAAATTCTTGGGTTGTAGCACTAATTTTTGGATTACCGTTGTTAATTGCATTGTTCTGGTTGATTTCAATCTGCAGTCTAATCTTGATGAACTTGATAATTTAATTATATTGTGAAGTTTATTGAATGGGACCTGATTATTGGGAAGACTCTAGAACATAATTCTTCTCATCTCGTCACTTCTCAAACCTGACTCGTGTTATAAAAGTTATGAAAAAATCTTAGAAAGATTAGCAATTTAATTAATAAATTAATCATAACTTCAATATATTGGATTATAAAAATTAATGCAAACTAAATACCACATATAAATCCATGTCAACAATTTATTTTACCGAGAATCCAGATAGAAAAAGATTTGTAGCGTCGTTAATATCAAGGTTTAGAAATAATATCAAAGAAAAGGTTCTTATAAAAGTAAATCTTGTTTCATATA
>Ga0114922_10001990_pt1 | contig 19297 bp, 17 predicted proteins | sample AartaG_FD_100975 | JGI IMG/M metagenome (GOLD analysis project Ga0114922, IMG submission 100975) | Deep subsurface microbial communities from Aarhus Bay to uncover new lineages of life (NeLLi) - Aarhus_00045 metaG | ecosystem: Environmental > Aquatic > Marine > Oceanic > Sediment | place...
AGGATATCGTTGGCCCAGAATTCAATAGATTCGTAGGATGAATAATTATGGGATGTGATCACTTCTACCAGTTCCAGATATTTCCTCAAATGCGTTCCGGTTACCGCGTAAATCTGTAACAAGTTATCTACTTCCATCTCTTGATTTTGATAATATTTTGAATTTAATCTGCCAGTGTAGCCATGTGGAACTTCAGGTTGCTCAACAAGTTGCGTAAACAATTTCGCAAGTTGTGCAGGAAAGATCAGAAGATCATCATCTATGGAAATAAGAAATTCTGGGTTCGCATTGCTGGCTACGATCCAACCGTATCCGCACCCTCGCCTGGTAGGTTGATTGATAAGAGTCAACCGTGCATCTTTGATCTTAACCCAATCCTCAATCAGAAGCTCTGAATTATGATTAGAAACAATAATTTTAGCAACGAAATCGCACTTCAAAAGAGAGCGGACTTGCGGTTCGACATGTTTCACTCGCTCTATACTGTAACTCGGTATTATCACTGTAACTTTTTGTTTTATATCGATTGTGAAATATCTGTCGAAATGTCCATTCAGAATCCATATCCAAATGAGCACTTCCTTAGCCAATTTCTTAATCATTTATCTACTGTCGGCCAACTAAGCTGCTTCTCCTTCTGGCGTCGTGGATGTTTATGAGAATCTCGCAAATGATATCACGCCTTGTTTGGTTCAGAGTTGTATTGCGTGAGCAGGCTAACATTTTATTAAGCATCCAAAACAATCAATCGCAACCGATAAACTTTCTAGAAGCAAAGAAGTGCCAAACTACGCAAAAGAAAGGCGGTATGTTGGTAATGTTCAGGTTGCCGAGTGGATGTCTTTTGCGAAGGAGAACGCATATCGATACAAAGGGGAAAAACTAGAGAGAATATTGTGGGCTTTGTCCAATTGGAGGTTCCAAAGAATTATTGCCGACAAAGCCAAACAGGAAGGGAAAAATGCCGTATGAGTCATTTCATAACCTGTGAGACAAAATTGGGTGGGAAAATAATTTTCTTTTTTCCCAAATGGGCTTTTCCATCTAACTGACTGAGAACAAGAGACCTTTTATCAGTGGAGTCAAATATAATTCTCCGAAAAAGGCTCAAAAGCAAGACAATATCCGCCCGTCCCGATAATTTTTGTTATAAGTAATGAGAAGTAACCATGATGAGCGCCGATATCACAAACACCCCACCCAGGTTTACAATGATCTGTAACCGCTTGAGTAGTATCAGGTTCGTAAGTGCCGAATATCTATCCAGGTCTTATGTGTGGGGTTATAAAGATTTTATAACCACTAAATGCCCCAGATCGAACTATATATAAATCTTCTCCAGATGATTTTGAATATGAAAAGGCTGTTTTAAAATATAAAGCTAGTGAGGATTGTCTCAGAATTAGTATAAATTTTGAGGGAGCAGGGAAATGAGAAAAAAGCTAAAATTTTTATGAACTTTCTTCATTGATTCAAGTATTGATACTGCGTTTATTGATTATAATTTTCTCAGCCTGGGTCAGCATTGTAGAAATGGAATTTTCCAGGATTAATTCCTGGGAGACGAGGTTATAAGCATTTTGAGATATTCGTTGCCACTCATTTGGGTGGTTGATGTAGTAGGAGACCGTTTCCGTCATTTGCTCGGGTGGGCATTCCACCAGATGAACCCGGTTCTTGAATGGATATGTGTTCTTGCCGGGTTCTGTAAGAATCACGGCGCCGTTTGCTGCTGCTATATAGTAGCGTATGCTAATTTCATCCGTTGGATATGCTAATATATTCAATACGAACCAGGATCGATTGAGCAGGCTGGTTCTTTCTTCTCCAAAAATGAACGGCTTCTCAACGCCGTCATAAACCAGCATCTCCAAACTTTCGTTAGCCAGTTCTTCCCGCAGACCATGAATAATTCGTTTACGCCGTTCAGTTCTGATTTTACCCATCCATAATACAGCAATATCTCTGGATAAGTCCCGGATTTCGCCATAATCGGGGTGATAACCCCTCGGTATCAGAAGCGAATCGATACCAAATCCTGTGAACACTTTTTGATATTCACTGGCTGGAGTTGCCAGAATATCGAGAAGGTTATTTCGATCCAACCAGAGGATGTCGCCGAGGTTTGCGAACCGAGAACCTCTATTAGGTTTGATTTTGTTTAGAAGGTTATTAAAGGCGAGAAAAAAAGGGTTGGGCTCAAAAGTATTGTAAGCGCCTGAGTAAACTACACAGAGAAAATATTGCAGCCACAAGGGCATTGAAATATACAAATTTTGTTGGAACCAGTAAATGAGGATGGGTTTTTCATTCTCAGGAATTTCACGATATTGAGAGAAGAAAGGCAGCAGACTTCCATTAGGACCTTGAATCACTATGATGTCTGCGTTGCTTGGGATTGGTTCGTCGTATTTGAAAAAGCAGTGATTATATCCAAGCTGTTGGACGACCTTACCTTGTGGTAGATGAACGCCGGAACTGGATGTCCAAATGAGACTGGCGACTGTGGGATTATTCGTTGAAATTGGAATAAATCGTGAGTGCGATGACACGTTTTTATAATATTTGAGGGTTGGTTTCTTGTACGGTGAAAATCTTTTTGTACAGCCAATAAAGACCTCTAGCAGCGAAAATAAGCCCAACGGCATCAACCGGAAGGCGGTAGCGGATCAAAGCCCAGGAGAGTAGGTGAATGGCAGAATAAACAACGATAAACAGAAGCAATAAACCACCTGGTGGGACTGGTACACGTTTCTTGTGTGCATCTTGAATCCAGATCGCTATGCCCAGGATCATAAAGGGCAGCGCTAATCCAAAGGATAAAACCCTGGTGAGATTGCTGGGAAGGCTGGAAGCGGCAGAGGGCCAGAACATAAAATAAACCGGTATGCGGGTGATCGACAGCTTGGCAAATCGGACCGGATCACTGGTGATAAAGCCGACACCCAGTTTTAGCAGGGCTTGATCCAGTGCTGCTTCGTTGAGTCTGCGCAGTTCTTGGGGGATCAACGCCTGGTAGCTGCCCATATCTGGGGTTAAGATTGGCAAAAAATGATCCCCGTATACCGGGTGGTTGCCCCAGAAAAAAGCAAAACCGGCGTTGGTGTTCAGCAGTACGAACTGACCGAATTGGTTAAAATTGTAGAACGTAACCGGGGCGATCAGAAGTATCAGTACAGCGGCGAAAATCAATCCGCCGCGCAGCAGCTTGGTAAAAGCTCTATGTGTTGAAGATCCTCTTTGAGTGGAGCGGAGAAATACCCACAGCAGCCAAACAAAAAGAAAGGGGATAAACAGGAGAAAAACCTGGCGCAGCAGAACAGTGAATCCGACTGCCAAGCCTAATTCGATCCACAAGCTTGGTTTAATACTCGATTCTTGGTCGTGTTTTCTCACCGCCTGATTCTGGATACGCAAAGCACAATCCAATGTCCACAGAATGCCAATTATATAGTAGGTCTCGGTCATCAGGGCTGCCGCATAGTAGATGAAGTAGCCGTAAAGAGCCGTCCAGGCGGCTGCGATGAGGGATATGGTTTCTACGTTAGGGATGCCGGGGGAACGGAGGCGAAACACCTGTTTGGCGATGCGGTAGGAAAACAGTGGCATTAATATGCCCCCCAGAACGGCTTGAATTATCCTGGCGACCAGCGGGTGGATGCCAATGACGGCATATATACCAGCCACGAAAAGGGTATACAGGTAAGACCAGTGGGCGGTTGGTTGACCGGCGGCGGTGTATGGCCACCATGTGCGGCTGAAAGTAAAGCCATGACCACCGGTAAGACGGACGGCGAGGGTGTGGTAGGAGACCTGGTCGGCTATGCCTGGAAGTGCGATAACTTGATCCCAAAGAAGGAAAGCGGCTACCAAACGCAGAAGGACAGCGACGGCGATTATCCCCAGCAAAACATAATTCTCGCGCTTTGAACTCACTTATTCGCCTGATTTAACGTGTTTGGGTGTTCTTTCCCAAGACACTTCACGCTTGATGAACCGGGATGATATGCCCAACCAGGTGCGCCACAGGATGAATACCGGTCCGGTCAGTATGACCAGGTAAGCTCGCAGTGGAGCACGTTCGAAAGCCAGGCATAATAATGGATATATAAACAGCAGGACGAGAAGTGCGGTCCAGGCGAGTGGAAGCCAGGACAACAACCAATTGTGAAAGAACCATGTAAGGAGAGTAATAAGACCGGTTATGAGGGTTAGAGTGGAGTAGGAGGGCAGGAGTGCCTGCAGGGCGCCGTCAATTAATGACGGATCGCGATTTTTAAGACCTGTGGTAAGCATTTTCCTGGCACTCTGCCGGCTGGAGATGTAAGTGCCGCGCAGCCAGCGTGCGCGTTGCGTTCTGGCTTCAACCCAATTTGCAGCTGCGTACCCGTTACCAATTGCCGCCGGTTCGTATTCTATTCGATAACCTTCTAGCAGTAACTTTTGACGGAAAGCATAATCCTCCGTGAGTCCTTTACCCCAGCCGAACCAGCGCAGCACACCGGATTGGAAGCAGATCGAATCGCCCATGTTCTTGGCCGAAAGCCCCAAGTTGGTGCGTCCCAGGTTCTGGCAGCGGTTGTCGATCAAAAACATCGCCCATGTGAGCGACGGAAACCAGCCATCTTCTGGGTTGCGAATGAAGTGGTTGCCCTGAACGACTTGTGAACCAGCGCTTAAGCGATCGTTCATAATCCGGAAAAAGGCAGGATCGACCTGGGTATCAGCATCGAATATCGCAACCGCCTGGTAATCCGTTTTCTTTTCGAAGATGCGCATCAGCAGCCAGGAAAGTGCGGCTCCTTTTCCGCTTCTTTCTCCGTCCTGACGCTCTAAACAGGTCGCACCTGCTTGACGGGCAGCCTGGGCGGTCTCATCAGTGCAGTGGTCGGCTACAACATAAATATCCAGCAATTCTGGTGGGTAATCGGCATCCAAAATCGTGCTCACAGTATGAGCAATTACAGGAGCTTCGTTATGAGATGGGATTGCGACAGCAAATCTCAGGAATTTTGAGCTTTTTTTAGATGGTCGCGCTGTTTTCAGGCTTGCAATGGCAAATATATATAGATAAGCCAGCGGGAACAGGAGGGCAATAAATGCTAATAACAGGGACAAGGATAATATAAACATCTTTTTTTAAAGTCTTATAGATCAGGAAGCTCTTCTATTAGCAGTCGGTATTGGAGTGCTCTGCGAACTTGGTCCTTTTTAGCTGACGAAGGAAATAGACTCGCTAACACTCCTAGAATATACCTGTTGACAGAAACGATATATAAGAGGGTCTTATACAGTGAGGCTTGTGTGTTGCCAAAATGTTTGCGGAAATACTTGACCTTATTGCGGTAAAGCTCCACAAACATCTTGTCCGGAACTTGATTTGTACTTTGACCAGAATAATGAGTGATGACAGCCTTTGGAAGCCAGTAAACCTGCCAACCGTTTTGGTGGATTCGCAGACACAGATCAACTTCTTCGGAATAAACGAAGAATTGTTCGTCAAAAAAACCAACCTGGTTGAGTACATCGGCACGCAGGAGGATACAGACTCCCATCAAGACATCAACTTGAAGAGATGAATCGGATCTAAGAATAGATAAAGGATATTCGCTGAGAGGGAGTATCTTGTCCAGATGCATCAAGCGCCAGGTCTCTCTAATTAGGTTGGGAAAGGGGTGAAACGAAACTTGTAGTGAAGCATCCGGGTTCAATACGCGCGGTCCCACTGCTCCAATATCGCTATGAGAGTCTAAATAAGCGAACATGGTTATGATGGCGGAGGGCTGAACCACGGTGTCAGGATTTAAAAGTAGTATGTATTTACCCTGAGCTAACTGCGCAGCCTGGTTGTTTGCGTGTGCAAAGCCAACGTTATCTTGATTTTCGATCAGATGCACCCTGGGGAAACTGGATTGCACCGCCTCTGCGCTGCCGTCGCTTGAAGCGTTGTCGACCACGAATGTTTCCGCCCGAAGGGCGGGTGCTGCCCCCAGATTTTTTTGAATTGAATTCAAACAATCGACGAGCAGATCGCGGGTATTCCAATTGACGATAATTATCGAGAGATCCATAAGCTTGGTGAAATAACCGTTAGTTTTAGGGCGAGGCTTCTCGCTCTGGTGAATCTTCAATAATCTGTCCTAAAGCCACCATACCCCCCAAAAAAATCCACCCAAATACACTGGTGCGAAATCCTGCCAGACCGATGTTGTAGACAAACGGGATGAACCAGTCGCCCAGTATACCGGCGGCGAGGGTGCCTGTAAGACCGCCCAATGCGCCGTAAACATAAGCCCTGGGGAATCCCTCAGGGGATTGTTTTACAAGTGAAAATCCCAACTTCCCGACTTGCCAGATAAACCAGGCGAAGCAGGTAAATCCAACAATCCCAATTTGGGCGATAATGTCTAAGTATTGGTTGTGTGAGTTAAACTTTATCAAATAACCTAACACGGGGTATAGGTGAGTATAGAAAGGATAATTGGCTGGACCAAGCCCGAGGATTGGGCTGACTTTAATAATTTCGATCATGACCTTCCAGGCTGCCAGACGGGTGATGTAGCTGTATTCTTCGAGGCTCAATATGTTAGCGATGATTTTCTGGTAATTAAGCAGGAATACTACCCCAACCAAAAAGATAACCACGGCTCCAAGGCGCGGTTTCCAGAGGGTTAATATGGTTAACACGGCTACAGCCGGCGGCAGCCAGCCTGAAGACCACACGCGTCCGCGTATATAGCTGACATAAAAAATTCCCACTACCAGCAGGAAGAGCAGGAACCTCACGCGGCGGTCTAATTTCTTATTAAATATCCCCTGAGCAAGCGACAGGGCGGTAAGCCAGACCCAGAATAGACTGCCGGTGGCTGAGACGGGAAAAAGACTGGTGACAGCGCTGCCGTAGAGAGGAATTATGCGTCCCAAGATGTACAGCCCACCTAGAGCGATGAAAATCCAGGTCAGCCATTCCAGCCAGCGAAGGTCGCGAATCTGGTGTGCCACCAGCAGGAAAGCGCCGGCGGAAAGCCAGAATAAAGCCAGACCTCCAAATTGAGGCATTAAAGGCGCTTTTGGGAGGGCGTTGAACCAGGGCAATTGACCGGCCAGGAAAGCGAGCAGCGCGACCAAGCAAAGCAGCAGAAGCGGGAGCACGACTCGCATCGGGCGCAGGGTTATGCCGCGTTGGATTACCAGCATATCCAGGAACCAGAGCCCGATCAATACCGGCAGGAGCAATATGACGATGTTCAAATCAGTTTGGGTCCCGGTGCCGAGGCTGAAGGGGATCAAGAGAGCGCCGGTAAGCAGGGCGACCAATCCCACAAACGGCCAGCGCAGTAGAATTAATCCGGCAATTCCAACCAAAGGCAGCAATATGAACCTGGTGGAGGGTCGTCTGCCAAAATAGAGACTGGCGAGCAAAACGCCAGCGATCACCGCCAGGCGCAAGAGGAATTGAGAGCGTGCATCCAGCCAGCCTAGAATTTGTAGATAGCTGTTTTCAAGTCGATACATGATGTTGTTATTGAGGAGGTTCATTTCATTCGGATCTAAAGTTCCCGTATGCGCGCAAGCCCTGGCGGAATCCGCGGTACATGTAGCTGCCCGTTATCCACCTGTAAAGCGGGTGCAGCAGCTTGGGCGAGGGGTACCAGCGTTCAAAGGCAGAAGCCATGGCTTCCATCAGATATGTGATTGTAGGCGTGGAGACAACAGTCCTGGCACCCTTTCGGATGACCAAGCTTGGCGAATCATGACCCCAATCGATGGGGGTCTTATCAGCGAACATTGGGATTTGGGATTGAAGGTCGGGATACTTGCGGAACATAAGCACGGCTGATTTGCTGGCACGCTCCCACCTGCGCACATAAGTTGAAATATTTGACAATGAATGATCGTAGTGATAACCGGTAGCATACCAACATCGTAAAAACTCAAAACCATTTTGATAGGCATTATAAGAAAAAATTACATCTTCCCAATTTGGCCAACCACTCCCAACCCCAGAGAGTTCGCCCAAATCAAAAAAATGGTCTTTTTTTATTGTGAAAAAACCTCCCAGTATTTCCAGATAATCAATATTTGTTACTCTTTGCTTTTGTTTATCCTGCTGGTGATTTTGTGAATATATTCTTCCAAAAGGAGAAAATTTATTTGTGGATGTGGGCATTAAATTCCCCGAAACAATCACATCGTTATAAGTATTATGGAGTTCTACTAGAGAAGAAATATAGTTAGGTGAAACTTCAATATCATCATCTAAAAAGAATAATACTTTTCCTGATGCCAGTCTAGCCCCATTATTCTTGGCGTTAGTACCTCCCTGGTGATTTTGTATTTCCACACATATATTGAAAGGCCAATCTTGATCGACTATTCCTTCTAATGGAGATGATGAACCGTCATCAATGATAATAACTTCTATGAGATCCATGAAGTAATCTTGAAGCGTAAGAGCCTTCAAGGTGTGTAATAATTGTTTATGCCGGTTGTAGGTAGGTATAATGACGCTCACCGAAAGCATTAGCAAAACCTCTCATTACACCCCCAACGTCTCAATATGTAATCTGTAATAGCATTACATAAGGCATCCCGTTGGATCGATTTGTTTTTCCATTTAGGCTTGATAGACCAGCTTATTACTGTTTTTAAATTATCTTTAAGTTGTCTTATAGTGCTCCTTAGTCCAAGATGGTGTTTTTTTTTGAATAACAGGCTGTTTCGTGTTATGTAATAAGTAACCAATGGAGAATTCTCATCACGAAGTCGTGTGTCTGGATGCCATACTTTTGCAGATGGTACAAACAAGATTTTATAACCGGCACTCTTACATCTGAAACACCAGTCGATATCTTCATGGTAAAGAAAGAAATTATCGTCCAGTATGCCAATTGTTTCTATTACTTCTCGACTTACCAGGCAAGCGCTCCCTGATACAGCATCAACCTCAGTGACTTGATCATATTGTCCGCTATCAAATTCTCCAATACCTCGATGAAATGGATCTTGTGACCTATTCAAATATATCCCTGCGGAGAGCAGCATCTTCGGTTCCTCCAGGGTTAATATTTTTGGACCTACGAACCCATTGCGCGGGTTGATTCGGGAAATCGATAAGAGGTTACAAAGTGTGTCTGGCGTTATTACAGCATCGTTATTGACCAAAAAAATGTAATCGATGTCTTTCTTAAGAAAATATTGAATTCCAATATTGTTTCCCCCTGTGTAACCCAGATTTTTCTCCGTTTGAATAATGGTTAAATTTGGAAAAGTATCCTGTATTTGCAAAACCGAACCGTCAGTTGAACCATTGTCCACGACAAGTATAAGATAATTGCTGTAAGTGCTGTTTCTAATGGAATGTAGGCAGCGGACTGTGTCCTGGGGGCTGTTCCAATTCAGCACCAAGACGCCGATTAGAGGTTCTTTTCCCTGTGTTTGGATGGTCAGCTTAGTGTGCCTCGTGTGGTGAGTATTGATTTATTAGCTGCATCGATCAAGTAACTTTCAAGGCGCATAACCGATTTTTCCCAGGACCAATTTTCGATCACGTATCCCCGGGCTTGCCGGCCGTATTTTGATAATAAGTCAGGGTTTTGCAGCAAATCCAGAACCACCTGGGCGAATGTTTCAGGATCCCTTTCCACAAGCCTGCCGTTCAATCCATCTACAACGGTTTCATTCACACCCCCTTCTGCCACTCCTACCACTGGCGTCCCGCAAGACATCGATTCTAAAGGAACAAGACCGAATGGTTCCATTATGGGAGCATAGACTGTCATTTGGGCTGTGTTATATGTCCTGACCAGTTCTTCATCTGAGACCATTGTTAGTATCTCTAAATTAACAAATAATTCTTTCGCAAGATTATCCAGGTAATTGGCGTATTGTGAGTTTGAATGATTCCCGATAATAAAAATGGCGGGACGAAATTCTTGGGGAATTATTGAGAGGCTTCTGATAATAAATTCAAAGCCCTTGTTAGGACGAATGGCTCCAACTGATAGAACAAATTTTTTGCGATCAAGCCTTTTTGGAAAAAATTCTAAAGCGTCTACACCATGGTAACAAACATTAGTTTCGCACTGATATGCCTCACTGAACCGTTCTTTTGAAAACCTGGAATTTACAAGCACGCAATCGGCGGACATAAGATTTCTGCGATCTTCATTTTTAAGGACTTTCAAATACAAACCGGGTGTTGGATCAATTCTGTCTAGTGATTTTCTAATAAAACTACGTTTTGATATGGACGTGTTCAATGGTGGATCATAAACCCTGCGAAGTGTTTCCTGACAATAAAAAACTGTGGGAACAAGTAGATATCTTAGTAACGCAGGACTATTGGTATATTGACAAGGTTGTACATAGACGACATCGTAGCTGCTGGCTTCAATAACCGAAACTATGTGGCTTTCAATGCGCCGCAATCGCAGGATGTCCAACAGCCGCATCAATGCATTGATGCGACCGAAAGGACTTCGTAATAGAGGCGCTGCTTGAAATGGAAAAACTTGATATTTTGTTGTATAGGGGCGTATATCACAATAATTGTGTTCTGCGCTGCTTAAGGTGTAAACATCGATGCTGTGCCGTTTAGACAATCGTTTACACTGTTCGTATAAAGACCGCTTGGCTCCACCGCTGGGCAAATTATGAAAGACTGCTATTTTCAATTTTTGCTCACCGGATGATTTCTTCTCTAGAAGGGTATGGGTTTTTATTCATAAATCGAGTATCTATGAGCGCTTTTATTTTTCCAATGATTGTTGCGAGTTCAATTATAAAAAGGAGTGCGGGTTTATATAAGTCCAGTTGAGAATACTTTTTAAAAGGTTGTAATATGATCCGTTTTAAAAAAGATAATGAATAAATTAGTAATGCGAATATTTGATTTCGAATTTTTATGGATAGTTGTTTTTTATTATTGTGATTATTTTCTCTGTGGCGATAAAGAGTCGCTAAAAGGATCTCGCTATATCCATAACGAGTATATTGCTGAAATAAACCATATAAACTTTCTCTGGTTTTATGATGGACGACGGCATTATTTTCGTAAACAAATTTTTTGTTCTCAATAATTTGGAAACGATATGATAGATCTACGTCTCCAGCAGTAAATAATAGTTCATCAAAGCATCCAAGTTTATCAATAAGAGCGCTTCTATATGCTACGTTTGCTGTAACTGCGGCGATTAAGCCTTTGTTTTTTGAATGTTTAATGGGATTATGTGACTTTGAGAACTTACCTATTAATGAGTTGGATTCGTAATTTAGTATAGGTCCAATTACTCCACCAACTTCAGGATCCAAAAAATGGGGAACAATATGATCTATCCAATCGGGTGATACAACACAATCGCTATCTGTAAAAGCTAATATATCCCCTGCTGCTTCATTTATCCCCTTGTTTCGAGCGGCATAGGATGTTTGGATATCCCTTTCATACAGCAACTGAACAGGATAAGACTCAATTATCATGTCAGAACCATCGATAGAATTATTATCGATAATTATTATCTCTGTAAGGTTTGATGGATAGGTTTGGTTAAGCAGAGATTCTATACAAGAGGCTAAAGTTGAAGCGCCGTTATAAACTGGAACAATGATAGAAACTTTGGGCAATGTTGGTATCCTCACCAATCAAGATCCTTTTCATATCCCAGGTCAATTACTAATTGTCCCCATCGATCTTTAAACTGCAATTTCAATTCTTTATCGAAATAATTACGCCAGTCTCCATGTATACCTTTTCTATAATGACTTTTTATATCTTCTTTACCTTTTGTCCTTCCTGATAGCCGATTAAAAGGATATTTCTTTATAAGTTTTCCCAACCACATAGAGGGAACCTTGGTAATTTTGATTTTCTGTCCAAACCTTTTGAGAATCCGATTAGAAAATAAAGCAAAAGAGGTTGAATAATAATCCACTGGATTTGATGTGTATGGTATTTCGAGAAAACCAATAATCCTAATAAATTCTTCTAGTGGTTGCACAGTTAGAACTTCAAATCTTGTTTCATAAACATTAGGATTTTCGTATTCCCATTCTTGCATGGCTTCGAATTCGGCTTTTCGACGACCCAATTCAAGAAGTAAGCCTTGTTTTATATCTTTAGAAATTAATTTCTCGCGATGTTCGGCGAACGCATCACTGTAAACAGGGTGAGAATATTTTGCTGAAAAATATGCCGATATAAGTATGTCTCGGGGGTCACGAATGACATGAAATCCTCGATAAGGAGTTGAGTTTAGACGCTCAAAAATATCGAATGTTGAATTCACATGACTGAAAAAGTCAATATCTTCAAGGTTAATTGGAATAACGTGATATCCAGCTTCATTTTGATATTCCAGATTTATTAAGTCACAAATTTCAATAATTATAGATTGTGTCCATGTTGTTGCACATCTATGATGAGAGCAGTAGATATATAGAGGTTTCATTTGTGCCAGGATTTCATTTCTATTATCGGTTTTAATTAAATTAGCGCATTTGAATTCTTGGGAATATAATTGTATCTATATCCGAGTAATCCTTCGAAACCGTAATCATTAAAGTGCTCAACAAGTTCCTGCGCATGAGACCAATCATCATCGATAGATAAATAAGGGGGAGAAAATATTCGTAAGTCTGGAATACCTAATAATGCGCGATAATTTTTATCACAATTAGAACAATAATAATTATCCTTATTTATTAATACAATTTCAGTATTACAACTCAAACATATGAACATTCCGATGCCTGTTTAATAATAATGAACAGAGGTTATTTAATTAGATATAACCATTCAGATTGTGTTCCGGATTTGGGTAGAATGCAATTATTGCATAGGTCAGGCTTCGGGGTTATTCCTTCAGTGTAGGGTAAATAGTTTATTATTTTTAATTTGCGTTTGTTTTGTTCGTAAGTAAATACTAAGGCTTGGTTGAATGGCACTATCTCTTTTGTCCAACCATTTTCTATTCCAATTTCATTGATATGCAGATTATCAACGTCACTGAATGTAACATAACCATTGATGTCATCGTGCCCGTATAATAATGATAAAGCCGACTTCATCCCCCAATTGCCGCTTGTAAATGGAGATGATCCTCTTGAATTCTCCTTTATCGTGTAATTAGGAATGACAATAAATACAGTTGTTCCTGGTTTTAAATCTGGAGCGGTTGACAACAATTGTTTCCAGATTGATTTTTGATGTTCCCATCCTACAAGTGTTTCCTTTTGTGAAACAATTTGACTATTTAAAGCTAATAATATCAATGATGTTGCTATAAGTGTGTACGCAATATTCGCTATTTTTGGTTTGAATTTTAAAAAATACAAAATTAAGCATAATGATGTCGCTATAAATATTGAAGCACCTAAGGATGGTATTACGTTAAATCTACTACCAATTGCGGACAAATTTGGAGTATCTGAAAAAATTACAGGAATATATCCAACCCCAAGAAATAATAATCCATAAATAGAAACTTCAACGATTCTATCAAGTCTCATTGGAATCAAATACTCATATTTACTGATTTGGATGGTCTTTCTTTTATATACAATAAATACGAAAATCAATAATAATGTGATTGTTATTAAGACCAAGGGAATTCGCCAGCCTATTTTGTGATATGGAAAAAATAATTGAATTGAACCTGTCCAACCCCATTGTAAGCTGGTACGATAGCCTCTAATAAGACGATTAATAATTTCCGTAGGGGAAAAAATTAATGATTCTGTAGAATGTCCAAATGCAGAACCTACAATTAATTGATTCTGCCATCTCCCTATTGAATATACACTTGCAATGATTATTGGAGTGACAAAACCCATCTTTATTACTATATTTTTGTGCTTAAGAAAACTTTGGATTAGGAGAATTCCAGAAATCAATATTATTACCCCAACAAAAGCTTCATATAAAAAAAATACTATTAGAAATGAGCTTATTAAAGTGGCAAGAAAAAACAAGTTTTCTGTTTTAAAGTATTTAATAAGACTTATACAACCCAGTATGAATAGAATCAATGCGAGTTTATGAGATCCGGATTCAAAGTGTACATGCATGTATCCTGTAGGATATACAAGGAAAAGTAATGTGATAGTTAAATTATATAAATGCCATTTTGGAAAAACATAGTTAAGTAAATAGTATAGCAACAAAGCGGATACAATGATTAGCATCAATGAAACAGCATGAAAACCAGCAAGATTAATACCTAATGTTTTATATAGTATTAAATGATAGCATCCTATTAATGGTCGCATAAAAATATAATCGGTTTTAGGACATTGCAAAAGACCATTCTTCATAGCGTTAATTCTCCCCCATTCGTCTCCAAATAAAGATTGAGAGAATCCTAAAATTCCATGCGCTAAGATACCAAGCGCAATTATCAAACTTATGGCAGTCACATGTTTATATTTTCCCATATGGATCAAAGCGTGCCGATTAATGTTTGTTTTTTTTAGCTGAACTTTCCTCAGTTACCCGTCCGAAGAATTTACACTATGACGAAATTGCCAAAAAATCGATTTCAGACATTACTACTGTTAGATCCTTGTTAAAAACCCCCAGAGATTTATTCAAGTATCTATAGAATTCATAGATGGGATAACCCAGGAGTCTAGATTTACGCAGTAAACCCTGCCCCTCACTGGAATCTGACTACGGATTGGCTTCCGCTTTGTTAAACGCGGATACCATAAGCGCTCAAAGTTTTATTAGCCATATTTCCCCAGGTGAATTTCCTGGCTTGTTCAAACGCAGCCTGCCCCATCTCATATAAATCCAGGGACATACAATGAGTCAGAGCTTTATAAAGTCCTTCTGGATCGCCAGGATCATAAAGCACACCCGCTGATGGGGGCACATATTCTGGGATGCATCCCATTGCTGGAGACACCACAGGACGTGCGAACGACATTGCCAGCATTACAGAACCAGAAGTTAGGATATTTCTAAAAGGCAGGACCACTAAGTCTGATGCGTTCATATAAATCTGGATTTCGTCATCTGATATCCTGCGACCGTGTATTTGAATTCTGGCGTCAGATTTTGAAAGCTCCAGTATTTGGTGGTAGTAATCCAGGCGTTCGTTGGGCTGCCCGGCTATAATGAGCTGAGTGTTTTCAGATTTGATCTTCTGGAAAGCGGCAATTAAGCTTTCGATTCCTTTATTCGGACGAATACCGCCAAAGAACAGTAACACCAAGTGATCCGGACCGATATTTAATTTTGTTCTGGCGGCAGCTTTGGAAATGGAATTGGGGTAGATATCAATATAATTCGGATGCTGAATGACGGAAATATTTTTTCTCCGCCCGTAGCGCTCAGTCAGGAGGTGTTTGGCAGCCTGGCAGTGAATAATAACCCGTTCGGTCAGGTTAACTGCTATCCAGTGACCAAGGTTGTCTACCCAGGCAGGATATAGCGGGTAGGTGGGGGTGAGATTGTGCATGGTGAAAACGGTTAGATAACCCAATAACCTGGCGATAAATAAGTTGCGAGCGAAGCGAAGCACCCATCGAAGTTTGGCGTGATAAACTTCAAATGCGTAAAACTGCTGGATATAGTGTATATGCAATACAATACCCTTACCCCGGTTAGCCCAAAGCCATTTAAGGCGTAAAGATTCGTTATTTCCGTCACTTACCACAACCCCGGCTTCCCTTAGCGACGAGGCTAAGAGCGACCAGTATGGGTTGCCAGCCATTGTCTGAATGTTTGGAAAGAATATGACTGATTTTTTGATCTTGTAAGTCGACAAGAGGGAATTTATTACTAAAGTAGTGGGAATAATTATTTAGGGAGCACTTTTTCCAAAAGATCAAAATTTAGCTCAGCTAGACGTTGCGTTTTCGGCAATGCAGCAAGCAATTTATTGTCAATCTCAACCCTTTTATGCCACAAGGTGATGATTTCTTGGGGCACTTTTATGTCATCAACCAGTTTTTGAACCGGGATAAGTAAAAAATCGTTAGTGAATTCATTACCAAATAAGTCACTCAATATCCCTCTTGCTTTAACACTGTATCCGACCACAATAGTGCAAACTCCTGAAGATAAACCTGCAATTGCAGCATGCATACGTTCTGCAATGACCATATCACAAGCGCTGATAATTCCTTTAAATTCAGAAGCAGAATGATCGCCGCCTATCAGGTGCAGTCGATTGTTGGTTCCATTTGTTGCGAGTAATTTCGTTGCCAGGACCCTATCATCACCGGATATATGTGTCCCCTGTACATGAGGAATTAGCAGGATCTCTGCTTGTGTATTTCTTATTATTGTTTGAATAATTCGAATCCAGGCGTTGAAATGATCTTTTTCCTGGACTGCAGAAAAAGAACTGATGCCTTGGCTTACGGCAATACCGATCAAAGGTCGCTCTCCAGATATTCCGTAACATTCCAAGAGTTTCTGGATGGTGGTATTAGATGGTTTCGTGAGCAAAAAAGCCGGATCTGCTGTCAATTCAACCATTGATTCGGGTACCCCCAAATCTTCTGTTAGATAATCGTACGTCGCCGACTCACGAACTGTAATCAAAGAAGACCTCAAAGCCACTTCTTTCCAAGCTTTTATTTCATCTGCAGTTTTAAACGGACCAATCGAGTGCGCTAAAAAAATGATTGGGACTTCACATACAATTCCGTATCTCAATGGTTTCAAATGGTTCAGCAAGCTTCCATAATCTGATGAAAATATGTCCCCTCCCATAGCTATAATTAAATCAGCTGAACGTATTGTTTTGTTCACTTCTAAAGTTTCATACCACCGTTTTCTGCCAATCATATTGGCAGCAATTCCACGTAATTTCTGGTTTGTGGTTACTTTTTGTGGATAATAAAAATCGTTTTTTATAAACCGGACTTTTGTGGAATCAATCCTTTGTCGATCATAATCAGGCATGGGTGTCGGAATTACAAAATTCCAGTTTGGATCCCTTGCATGGATTTGTTGAATTGTGGGTAGTACGAATGCTTCAACTCCTCTATTTCTAAAACCTGTAATACCTGTGATAAGGACATTCATAATTAAAATTTGCTTTCAATTTCAAAGAAAATCGATAAAAAAGCAGTTGCAGATCCTTGAACCCACGGAGTAGGTCCATACGCTTGAGGGTATTTTCCTAAACATCTACATTCTCCCGATGATTGGTCGATTAAACCATTACCCCTAGTTGTGTTTAGTAAGGCATTGACCGCCTTCTTTATTGGTATTCTATAAGAATCATCCAATAAACCCTGTTGATAGCCTCGTATTAGACTATAACCAATCATGCTGATAATTGAGATGTCGAATGAATCGCGTCGATGTTGCATAGCCTAATTCCAATGAGCGTCCTCTCTTTGGAATTCATGCAGCGATTTGCTGTTTCTTTATAGGCGACAGTTAAGGTATTGAGATCCGGGTGCGAATCGTCGAGTTCAAGAATCGTATCAATTAATCCCATCATATTCCAACAAGTTCCACGACCCCAACCGTGAAGACCCAATCGCTTAGATCCGTTTTCATAATATCCATGATATGGTAAGTTTGTTTCGGGATCCAGATTGTTTTCTATGAATTGTCGAATCTGAATATTGCAAAGATCAAGAGTGTCCTCGTCTTTTTTTAATTGCATACCTTGCTGAGAAAGGGCAAATCATTAAAATTTTTCCACAAGGAGCGCTTCTGATGAAAAATCATAATTGAAAGAATTTTTTTTGCTGCAGGGATGTTTGGTGATTATTTCGACTGCGAGCTTTTTGGCAGCAATAATGCTTTATGGAAATAATCACTCATTCAATTTTTCGACGAGCAATTCTTGAACACTTTTACGAGGGGATTGTGTAATCTTCAAATTATCAGGGAGATGACCAACTGCGATCATCATTAATATTGATTCGGAGTCGCTTATCCCTGTAACTTTTTTTAGTTGTTGATCTAACTCCTTTTCAACACTCCAATTAAGACAGCACGTTCCCAACCCTAAAGAATGGAGCGCGTAAATCAGAGACATAGCAAACATACCACCATCAATCCAGCACTGATTGCGTTCTCCTATGGAAGAATAACTTTTTAAATCGGAAGTTACTATAAGGATTTTATCAGCCTGATCACCAAAACCACGATTTCCATTCTGGTAACTTAGTACTTCTCGAGTTTTTTCTGAGCGACTATACATGTAAACCTTAGATGTTTGCCTGTTACAAACAGACGGGGAATACCTCGCAATACCGACAGCTTGTTCGATCAGGTTCATTTTCACTTCTTCAGAAGTGAATTGTCTTATACTGTGCCTGGATTCGAAAAAGGAACGTAAATCAATGCAAGATGATCCGAGGATATCATTTTTGGTTATATACAGAATTCCGCCCTGTTGTGTTCTCTCCTGATCGGGTGGTAAATTATTTTGTAATTCATGAACCGAGGTCTGGATATTATTTTGCTTTAGATCATGTTCTCGGTTGAATTCATAGTATGAATTCAGAGTATTAAGTGCGATTTGTACAGTCTCATCTGATCCGAAAGACTGCTGATAATGATCTAGGTCCTTTATGAGACCTGGTATGAACCAGCTTCCAAAACCTGGCTTTGGATTTTTAAGAGCTAATCCTTTTTCAATTCTGTGATAACCCATAGTGATTGAGGCTTTGAGATTATCTTGATTTTTTATTATCCCATCTGCACTGGACCATTTAGTGAAACGATTGAAATCATAAGCATAATTTATAAACACCCTTATATTGAATCTAAATTGTTTGAATTTAGATTTTATTTGATATCTCAACCTCTTTGGTAGAATCAATGTGATTAGTCGACTGAAAAGTTTCATTAATTATTCAATTTTAAGCAATTTTGTCTAAATAACTTTTTCAAGAGGATTAATTTGGAATTATGCGGTTGATTTTTAGGAAAATTTATAAATGAAGCCTGCTGAATACCCTACAGCTTGCTGTAGGGATGAAAGCGGGCAGCCCGGAGGGCTGATAGAATTAGCGCATGGCTCCCAAAGCGAGTGCGCATGCAGTCTATGACCTGAAATACCATTTCGTATGGACACCGAAATATCGGAAAGAGCTACTGATTGGTGAGGTTGCGGAGGCGACGAAAGAAATACTCGGTGAAATAGCAGAAGCTTATGATATGGAAATAGATATACTGGGAGTAATGGAAGACCACGTGCGTCTATTTGTGTCATCCCCTCCACGCTACTCACCTGCCCGGGTGATGCAGATCTTGAAAAGCGTGTCTGCGAGGGAGTTGTTTGCACGATTCCCCTGGCTAAGGCGGAAGCTATGGGGAGGG
>Ga0114922_10001991_pt1 | contig 19294 bp, 21 predicted proteins | sample AartaG_FD_100975 | JGI IMG/M metagenome (GOLD analysis project Ga0114922, IMG submission 100975) | Deep subsurface microbial communities from Aarhus Bay to uncover new lineages of life (NeLLi) - Aarhus_00045 metaG | ecosystem: Environmental > Aquatic > Marine > Oceanic > Sediment | place...
TGTGCCAAAGCCCTCCATTGCCGGATTCCCAATAGTATATTCCCCTGAAGCAGTCGTTCTTTTGTAAAGATTGTGTCCCATGTTTTTCAATCCCCCGGGATTGATAAATTTGACCAGCTCGATCTGTCCCACTTCCTGAGGTTCATCTATCCCAGCCATCATTGCCGATACCAGACCATCCCTGCTGATGATCATGCTCACCGTATCGATGGGAAGCGTAATTTCCGGTGCGAGGAAAAATCCATCCGAGTTTACGATCTGACCATCCGAGGAAATCTTGAACGATCCATCCCGTGTAAAAGCTTCAGTCCCATCCGGCATGCGAATCTGAAAAAATCCATCGCCTAAAATAGCCATGTCAAGGGGATTTCCCGTTTCGAGAATTTCCCCCTGAAAATACATCTTCGAGGTGGCAACCGGTCGAGTGCCGCATCCCACCTGAAGTTCAGTTGGTACTTCTGCCTGGCCAAGGGTATCGGACCCTGCCGGCCTGAAAGTCTGGTACAGAAGATCCTGAAATTCAATCCGGCTCTTCTTGTAACCAGGTGTATTGACATTGGCCAGATTATTGGCAATCGTATCTACATTGAGCTGTTGTGCCGCCATACCACTGGCTGCGGTATGCATAATTCGATTCATAATGGAAATCCTCCATACTAAATGAACATTTAAACTCTTCCAATAACATTGGCCGATTTATCTAACATTTCATCATAGGTGGTAAGCGTTTTTTGACCGGCTTCAAAAAATCGAAAAAGAGATAACATATTGACCATTTCCTTTATCGGCTCCACATTCGACTCCTCGACGAAGCCTTGCATGATTCGGGCATCCTCAACCTCAATTTCATCGACCTGATCCTCCTCGGGAACAAATAGATTGTATCCCGCTTTTTTAATTGGATATGGTCTTTCAAAAGTCACAATTCGAAGCCGATCGATCATCTCCCCTTTCTGATAGATTTCCCCTCGGCCGTTTACGGTGATTTCTCCCGTCACTTCAATGGGCCCGCTCTCCCCCATGACAAGTGCATTTTCGTCCATACCGAGTTGACCCATGAAATTCAATTTAAAGCTTCCATTCCTCGTGTATCGTATCCCTTCAGGCGTTTGAATAGTAAAAAAACCCTCTCCCTCAATGGCCATATCTAAAGAATTCTTCGTCTCCCGAAGTGGACCCTGATCAAAAATGGTGATTTCTTCACAATTAGTCTCTGCTTGAATCGAAGCATCCGAAAGAACCTCCGGGAAGAACCTTTCCCGTTTAAAACCCACGGTATTCACATTCGCCAGATTATTGGCAATGACTTCCTGCAGATAAATCAGGGAACTCATTCCCTCCATAGAAAGATTGATATTCTCGAGCATCGCAGACTCCTTTGTTCTGTCTTTTACACACAGGCAAACAATATGCCAGCATGGGGCCGGAAACGCAAAATTAAAATCCCTGTAAGCCTTTGTTAATTAATGTGTTATTTTTCGTGTATGAATTGGTGTAATTGGGGAAGTCATCGTGCATGGGGAAAGATTACCAACTTTCAGGGGAATATCTACCTAAGGAATGAAAATAAAAATCTTAAACCATAATATCGACCACGAGGCCTGGTCCATCTGCATTTGTTAAATTCCCATTCTTCCGAACAACCGGGCTTTTCGTATCCTTTTCTTCATCCGGATCTTCCTTATCGAATGCATCTTGCTTTCCCTCCTCCTGGTCGTCTTTTTTTATTTTCCGCTTCAATTCAGGGGAAAATTTTTCCTGATCATGGGATTCCCGCATTCGTTTCGATTCACTCACTCTATCCGCATTGCTTGTTGGCATGTTGAGGTATGGACCTTCTACAGATTCTGGCATCCACATCGCCCCCTTCCTAATTCATTTCTCTCTCAATTGCGTTTCTTAATTTTAAAATTGCCTGAGTGTGAATCTGAGATACCCTCGACTCGGTCACTTTGAGGACAACTCCGATCTCTTTCATCGTCATTTCTTCATAATAGTAAAGGGCAACCGTCAATCTTTCATTCTTGGGTAGCATTTGAACGGCTTTTAATAGAGCACGTCTCAACTCCTGGTTTTCCGTTTGTAGTTCAAAATTCTCTTGCTTCGCTCCGACCGATATGGCGTTACTATGTATCTCAAATTCTCCATTTCCATCCATAGAATCCGAAAGAGAAAAAAATCGAATCGGACTTATGCTTTTCAATAGATCATGATAATCATCGAGACTCATATCGAGCCTTGAAGCAATCTCAGCATCCGTCGGACTGTATTTTAATTCGCCTTCAAGATCCCGGATGGTATTTTGGACTTTTCTCATTTTCAATCGTACAGATCGAGGCACCAGGTCATAAGACCGTAATTCGTCGAGAATCGCACCCCTTATTCTGGGGATTGCAAACGTTTCGAACTTCGCCGGTCGACTCGGTTCATATCGCTCAACAGCAGTCATGAGTCCCAACACACCGGAACTCAATAAATCTTCACGGGAAACATGAGAAGGCAGATGGTGAAACATTCTACCAATGACGTGATAGACAAGAGGAATATACTGAATAATCAGTTTTTCTCTCAGCATATCACTTTTTGTTTCATGATATCTTTTCCAGAGCATTTCTGGCTCCAACATCTTTTGAGTTACAGTAATCGCTTCCATCACTTACTTGGACTCTCCTCAACTTCATTTACGACTTGCGGCTTCTCTTCTTCCCTCTTGCTCGTAGAGATTGGAGGGCCCCCTCCATGCCCATTCGTGGAAAGTTTGCTCACGAATATAATCGTGGCAGCTATTAATCCTCCCAGATATACCAGAACAAACACGACGATCCCCCTCCAGAGTGTCGGTCCGATTCTCATTCCCAAGAACGTACAGGCACCAATAACGATGAATGAGAGAGACAGGGATATGGTTGAAAGAAAAGCCTTCATGCTAACATCCTCTGAGCAATTTGACTGATACACTTCGAAGCCTTACTTTTTGGGAAGGCACAAAAGAAGGGACTTTGCTTCTGAATAGCACTGCGCACATGCTTATCCTCTCTCACAAAACCCAAATACTCTGTATTCGTCTGTAAAAAATGTTCGACGACCAGAGAAAATCTTTCAAACACTTCTTCTGCTTCTTCCTTCGATTTGACACAGTTGATCAACGTTCCAAACCGAATTCGTTCCTTCATCCCAAACAGGACTTTAATTAAAACATACGAGTCACTTATGGCTGTCGGTTCGGGTGTCGTCACCACGATCACCTCATCCGCCCGTATCGAGAAATCAATGACGGTCTCGGAAAGACCGGCCGACGTATCAATGATAATAAAATCGTTCTTATAACTCAGTTTATAGATTTCCTGAAAAAACCGCTCTTTGATCCCATTCTCCAAACCCGTCAGATCGTTCATGCCGGAACTGGCAGACACAATTTTCATCCCTGCAGGATCCTCTATTGTAATATCGGCAATTGTCTTATCACCAAAGAGGACATCGGCCAGAGTGGACTGGGAGGTTTTTCCCATTAGGATACTCACATTGGCTAAATGGGTATCGGCATCGAAGAGAGTCACAGACTGTCCCATTTCTGTGAGGGCAATCGCTAAATTCAACGCAATATTGGATTTGCCCACACCACCCTTTCCGCTTGTAAAAGTAATAATCCTACCTCTCGGACTCGACTCAGTCTGGGCCATCTTTCGAACGTTTGTGAGTTGATCAATTATTTGCATATCATGCCGCCCTTAATATCTTATCTGCCAAACTACGGGAATTCGCAAGCTCAATATCATCCGGAATCATCTGCCCGTTGGTAATGTAGGAAATCGGATTGTCCACTTCCACTGCGATATTCACCATACTCCCCAGAGTACTGGTTTCATCGATCTTACTGATTACAATATGATCGACAGGTAAAATGCTGAATCGCCGAACTGCATCCAGTAGATCCATACTCTTGATATTTGCCGGCAATACCAAATGAATCTCATCAGGCCGGGCATACGCCATGAAGTCCTTCAATTCGCTCATGTGCTTCTTGTCCCTGGGACTCCTGCCTGCCGTATCGATAAAGACAAGATCCTTATCCTGCTGGGCAGCCAGTGAAGCTTTGAGTTCGGAGGGAGAATACACGGCACTGATGGGAAGGTGGGCAATTCCGGCGAACGTATTCAAGTGCTCAATCGCCGACATTCGGTATGTATCGGCCGATATGAGTGATACTTTCTTATCGAATACAAACTTGCTATTGGCCGCCAGTTTTGCCAGAGTCGTTGTCTTGCCAACGCCCGTTGGCCCCACAAGAGCGATGACCTTTGATCTTCCCTTCTTACAAGAAATGGGTCCCGAAGTCTTGATGACCTTAGTCATTTCTTCTAAAATTTTCTCTCTAATGATTCCCTTCTGATGAAAATTTTCCAGGAGAATAGATGAGGTAGCCCTCTCTACGAGCTCTCTGGCAATATGCTTTTCAATACCGCATTCGATCAACGCCATTGCCTCCCGGGCCAGCGGTGTGGGCATATCGGCGAACTCTCGAATGGAGAGTTCGTGTAAAGGGCCCAATTGCTCGGCCATGGATGTCACAATGGAACGCAGCTTTTTGACTTCCGTTTTTAAACTCTCAATGCTTTCTTCTGACTTGAAGGCCCTTGAATTTTCACCTGATGATTGCGGTTTGATGATTTTCTTTCTCATTTCTGAGGTGTAACCCACCTTAACCGTCCTCTTCGTCGGAGCACCCTTTTTCGATCTTTCCGAAATGGGTCTTTTCTTTTTTGAAAGCATTTTCTTATTTTGAGTTTGTAATTTCTCTCTCTTCTTTGGTGGTACCGCTTGTCTTCTATTGTTCTTTTTACTTTTTGAAACAGACCTTTTCTCCTCCACGACTTTTTGATTCAAGACTTGAGAAAAAGCTGGCCTTCCACCGACAGAACTCCGAAGATGATAAGCTCCCGATCCCTGTTGCTTCGATTGGTGAACATATGTTTCTGCCAATCCTGTTCTTTTTCCGGTAGTCTGGATCGTTTTGTTTGTAGGCAACTCGGCCCATTTTGAATCAGGAACATCAACCGCTGCAACCACCTCGACCGTGTCTTTTTTTAGTAAATCAAACACACCGGAGCGAGGCAGAGCTTCCGCCTTTAGAATAACGGCCTCCTCCCCAAACTCCTTTTTCACTGCTGCCAGTGCCTCTTGCATCGAAGAGCCACGAAATCGCTTAACTTGCATCGCTAAACCTCACTGTGCCTATTGATTCCACCTGTACCCGGGAAGGCAATTCCCCATACGATAGGATGATCAAATTGGGGAAGACTGCTTCCACCGTCTTACGGAAGAACAACCGTATACCGGGAGGGGTAATAATAATAGGTTGTCTACCCTCCTTCACGAGTTTATCGACCTCGGAAGCGAGCCCTGCAAAGAGTTGCTGCATCACATCGGGAGGGAGTATCAACTGATCCAATCCCTGAATTCCTCCGGATTTTTGCATTTCTTTTATACTGTTTGTGAAAATCTGTTCTACATTTGGATCGAGAGTGACCCCTTGAATCATACCCGAATCATTCAGATACGGCAGCACAATGGTCTCTGAAAGCGTCTGCCTTGCATACTCTGTAAGGATATCTGCATCCTTGGTAAGAAGTGCATAATCGGCCAACGTCTCCAATATTGTACTTAAATTGCGAATGGAAACGCGTTCCCGTAGCAAATTTTGCAACACTTTTTCCACAACACCCAGGGGAATGAGGCCCGGAACAAGTTCCTCCACCAATGCCGGCTGTTCTTTCTTTAAGTTGTCCAGAAGGTTCTGGACCTCCTGGCGTCCCAAAATCTGATGGGCATTGGATTTCAGCACTTCTAAAAGATGCGTCGTGAGAACCGCGACTGCCTCGACTGCCGTATACCCATTCTGTTCGGCTTTTTCTCTCTCACTCTCAGAAATCCAAATCGCCGGCAGACCAAACGCGGGTTCTATGACACTTGTCCCTTCAAGCTCTCCTTCCGCCGTTCCAGGATTCAAGGCAAGAAAACGCCCCAGCATAAGTTCCCCGCGCGCGGTTTCAACACCTCTGATGATAATCACATACTCATTTGGCTTGAGCTGTATATTATCTCGGATACGAATAGGCGGTATGACGATACCGACCTCCGTTGCACATTGCTTCCGGAGTTGGGTTATCCGAAGCAGTAAATCGCCTCCCTGTTCCGAGTCCACCAGAGGAATAAGACCGTACCCTATTTCCAGTTCTGTGGGATCCACCCGTAAATAGTCCTCAATTTCATCGACAACCTTCTCAACCGGTGCTTCTTCAACAGCTTCTTCCTGCGCCTCCTGACTTCCCTTCACCATGAATCCAATGGTCCCCGTGATCGCTCCCAGGATAAAAAAGGGAAGCAGGGGGAGTCCCGGAGTTATCCCCAGAGCCAATAATACACCACTGGCCAGATAGATGGCTCGCGGACTCGAAAAAATCTGACTCATCAGATCCGACCCCAAATGGGAATCTGAGGCCGTTCGGGTGACCACCAAACCGGCCGTGGTCGATATGATTAGAGCAGGAATTTGAGACACCAAACCATCCCCGACAGTCAACTGGGTATAAGTTCTCATCGCTTCACCCAGGGGCATTCCATGCTGGGCAACGCCAATGATGAGTCCTCCGGCGATATTCAGTAATGTAATGATCAGTCCTGCAATTGCATCACCCCGTACAAATTTGCTGGCACCATCCATGGACCCATAAAAATCGGCTTCCTGCGTGATCTCTATTCGTCTACTGCGGGCTTCATCTTCATTGATCAATCCGGCATTGAGATCGGCATCGATACTCATCTGTTTTCCAGGCATGGAATCCAGCGTGAATCGGGCAGCAACTTCTGCGACTCTGCCCGCTCCTTTTGTGATGACGACAAAGTTGATAATCACCAGAATAAGGAAAATGATGAGCCCAACAATATAGTTCCCCTTGATCACAAAATCACCAAAGGCCAAAATAATCTTGCCGGCATAGGCCTGTCCCAGGATAAGCCGGGTTGATGCCACATTTAACGAAAGCCGGAAAAGGGTAATGAGAAGAAGAAGACCTGGAAAAACTGAGAATTGCAGGGGTTTTCGGATATACAAAGAGACCATGAGTATGAGCATGGCCGCCGAGAAATTTAAGGCCAATAACAAATCCATCATGACCGTAGGTAAAGGAAAGATCATGACAACCAGGACCATTACCACACCCAGGGCCAAGAGGACGTCACTGTTTCTCAATAATCTGTTCGTAACTGTTGCCATATTGATATTACTTTATTTAACCATCTTTCATATGCATTTCATACAGGCAAACCATATGCCACTAATCGATGGGAAAGCGTGGAAATACTTATGATTTAAAGTGTTAATAATAATGATTTTATAAACTGCCGACAATGTTCTCCTTTTTCTCCATGAACATCTCATAGGGAAAGATTAACAACTTTCTGGGGAATATCTACCTATGAAGGGGGATAAATTGTTCCGGAATGACGCCCTTTATACTCCCTTTCTCTTTAAGCGGTATACATAGGCTAAAATTTCTGCAACGGCCTTGTATAACTCAAAGGGTATCTGGGAGCCGATCTCTGTCGAACGGTAAAGAATTCTTGCGAGGGGCTTATTTTCTACAATGGGGACTTCATGGTCATGGGCAATCTTTTTAATCCGTTCTGCTATGAGCCTTGCCCCCTTTGCCACGACAACCGGTGCACCCATCTTTTTCGATTCATACTTCAATGCCACAGCCAAATGAGTTGGGTTGGTAATCACAACATCGGCCCTTGGAACTTCACTCAGCATTCTCTGCCTCGCCCGTTCCCTCTGGATACTTTTAATTCGTGATTTGATCAAAGGATCGCCTTCTGTACGTTTGAACTCTTCCTTCACTTCCTGTTTGGTCATTTTAAGTTTTTTCTCAAATTCGAATTTCTGATAAGCATAATCAAAAATTGCCAGTATCAAGAGAACCAGACTGGTCCGGATGACCAGTTTGAAGCTGACCTGCCCCAGAAAGGCGACAATTTCAGGCACATCTTTATCGAAAAGATAGGGATATTGATTCAATTCCGATTTGATAGTCAAATATCCCACAATACCGATGATGATAATTTTAAGTACTCCCTTGGCCGCCTCTATGAGGGATCGAAGTGAAAACATACGCTTTAGGCCCTTGGCCGGGCTGATCTTGCTGAATTTCGGTTTAATAGGTTCACCGGCAAATACCAATCCCCCCTGGATGAGATTTGCACTGAGTCCTGCAACCATAACCGTTAGCACGATGGGAGCGATCATCAGCCCCGCAAATTTCAAACCGGCCAGAACATAACCAGGGATATTATCCGTTGTAATTTCAATGATCGATAGTCTCGAAAAAATCCACCTCATGGAATCCATCAGCTTACTATATAGGCTGCCGCCAAATAGACGAATGGCGATCATCCCCATTAACAGAACGACAGCCGAATTGACTTCCATGCTCCTGGGAATATTCCCCTTTTCCCTGGCCTCCCTTCGCTTACGGGGAGTCGCTTGTTCCGTTTTATCTTGAAATGATTCTTCCGGCATTTATACTCCCGATGATCAAAAAAGTCGAATAACGGCCACAAAATCCTGTTGAAAGCGCGACCAAATGTTTCGAAATAAATGAAGGAAAAGGGTCACGGTCACCGCCAGAGCCAAAAATCCAACACCCAGTCTTAGAGGAAGTCCAACGATAAATATATTCATCTGCGGCACCGTCCTGGCGATGATCCCCAGCGCAATATTCAGTAAAAGTAACGTAACGATAACCGGAGCGCCTATTTTTACGGCCGCTTGGAACATACCCGCAGCCATATCCACCACATGGCGCCCGATTCCGCCTCCTATGAAACTTTTTGCTATCGGAATGCTCTCATAACTCTGGAACAAACCATTCAATAAAAAGTGGTGCCCATTGAGGGTGAGATAAAATAGAAGCATGAGGACTATCTGGAACTCCGCAATAATGGAGACTTGCGCCTGGAATGCCGGATCCATGACCCGGGCGACTCCAAAACCCATCTGTATTCCGACAAGTTCACCGGCCATCTGTACACCGGCAACAAGAAATTTAGTTGTGAATCCCAACGTAATTCCCACGAGAACTTCTTTGACGATAACGAGGATAAACGAGATCGTTTCATCGGGTAATTCCCCGACCGATCCTCTCATCATGGACAGTAACAAAATACTCACGAAAACGGACAGTCCAATTTTTGCAGGAAGTGGAACGGAACGATTACCAAAGACGGGTAGCATGAATAGAAAGGCAGATATTCGACTGAACAGTACGACGAGTAGACCGATGTGTTGCCAGATCTCTTCCAAATCCAATCCTCACCATTGATGTCTTATTTCACCACCGTGGGAAGCATACTATACAAACGAATGGTAAAACCCAGAAGGGTTCTCAGCATCCATGGTAAAAATATAATGAGCGCAGTGACTACTGCCAATATCTTGGGCACAAAAGTAAGCGTCATCTCATGAATCTGAGTGACGGCCTGAAATAGCCCAACACACATACCAACGATCAAACCGGCCAGCAGCATGGGTGCTGCAACCAATATGACTGTGTAGAGGGCCTGATTGGCCATCTGAATGACAAAATCTGTCGTCATTTGACTTTCCTTTTCACTTAAAACCGGATATCATTGAACCAGCGATAAGATACCATCCATCCACAAGAACAAATAGAATTAATTTAAACGGGAGTGAGATCATCATAGGAGGCAGCATCATCATGCCCATCGACAACAGGACACTCGCTATGACCATATCGAGAACCAGAAGAGGAATATAGAGGAGAAACCCGATTTGAAAGGCAATTCTGAATTCACTGATGATAAACGCCGGAATGATGACGTGTGTCGGGACATCCTCCTTCGATTCGGGCTTCTCCATTTTTGACAAATTAACAAATAGGGACAAATCTTTCTCCCGCGTCTGACGTAGCATAAAGTCCCGCAGGGGCTCCACTGCCAGTTTATAGGCTTCGGCCTGTGTGATCGACCCCTTTAGATAGGGCTGAAGTGCTTCATCATTAATCTGACGACCGACAGGCGCCATGATAAATACCGTCAAGAAAAGGGACAGCCCGATCACAATTTGTGTTGGGGGCGATTGTTGTGTCCCCAGTCCACGCCTGAGAAAGGAGAATACAATGGCGATTCGAGTAAACGACGTCATCATCACGATGATAGCCGGCACCAAAGACAAAACCGTGAGGAGCAGGAGTATCTGGAGTGTGACGGCGACATCGCCGGGTTTCTGGGCGCTATCCACACCGATGGAAATTCTGGGAATCGACGGTGTTTGAGCCGAAAGAGACGATGGCCCCAGGAAGAGCAACACGAACAGGGTCAATGCCACAAATACTTTTTTATTGACTTGTCTACCCATTTTATCCATCTGCCCCCTTTTTTTTCACTAATGCATCTAACACATCACGAAATCTACCTCCGGAACTCTGAAAGACTTTTTTATCGAGAGCCGGTTGCATTTCGTCGGGAGAGCGCTTCTCGAGCTCCGTTAAATATGAAATAGAAGTGTCTGTCACTCCCAGCACCAATCTCCGGCCTTCAATCTCAACCAGATAGATGGACTTCTTTGGTCCCAGCAGGGTGGAACCAACCACCCGAATCGAGAGGCCTTCCCCTCTCCGTCGGTAGACAACATGTTTAAAAAAATACATTAAAAGAAAAATCACTCCGATCAAGATGATGAGGAATACGATCGTTTTAAATATCACCAGCCCAAAACTCTGTTGGCTCAAATCCATTGAATCTTCCTCAACCTGGGCCATTTGATCCGTGTGAGCAGTTGAGTCTTGTGCATCTGCACTAGGAATCGCCCCGACCAACACGGCTAACAACACGAAAATAACGGCCATTTGTATGAAGCAACACCTACATAAAGATGGTTTCATCTCTTTTTTCCAATAAAATATTACTGGAGATTCCCCAGCCTTTCATCCGGTCCCACCAGGGCCAAAATCCTCACACCAAAATTCTGGTCGATGACAACTACTTCCCCCTCGGCAAATTTCTTATCATTCACATAGACATCCACTGGCTCGCCTGAAAATTTATTTAACTCAACAACGGCCCCAGGCCCCAATTTTAAGATGTCTTTGACCAGCATCCCCACCCGCCCCAGCTCTACGGCTACAGGCAACTCCAAATCAATGAGTCTGCTAATGTTACCCTGACCCTGATAAACACCGCCATTAGTATGAAGCGGAGTGAACTGACTCGTTTTCACCTTCACTTTTCCCTTTTCGGTAAGTGAAGACGACGTGTCTGAAGGAGGTTCGACATTCGTTTCGTTCGTTTTTTCAACGGTTTCATCGGGTTGAACTTCAACATTTTCTTCGGTTGTGTTTTTTGGTTCTTCCACTTCTTTTCTCCCAAATAGATGCTTTATAATATTTTTTTATTCCTCAATGGCCTGTGCTTCAGGTTCTTCATCCTCATCATTGGAAATAACACTCTCAATGCGAATTGCCAATTTTTTCCCTTCCCTGCCGACATTTGCATAGAATCTCTCTTTCTCGCCTATGATCACTTTGAATGGTTTATCGATCTTTGTATCCAAAACGAGAACATCATCAATCTCCAAATTCAACAATTCTTGAACGGAGAGTGCCGTATGTCCCAGATTAACCGTGATTGTTACTTCCAAATTTTTCACTGAATCGACAGCCTTCTGTTTATCCTCTCCGGTCTTCTGCATGACAGAAAACCCGAGCCAACTATTCGCTGTTAATTTTTGGATGATCGGATCGAGCACATAATAGGGAAAACAAATGTTCATGGGAAACGTAGTGTTATGCACCTTGATTTCCAGGAACATAACAACAGCCGTTTCACTGGGAGGCGCAACCTGTGCAAATTGGGGATTCATCTCAAAAGACACAAGCTTTGTCTCAACCGGAGTGGCTTTGGCCCATGCTTCATCGTATATGGACAAACATCTTTCGATAATCTTACTCGCTACATTCTGCTCGATAATCGAAAGGGACCTGGTCTCTCCCGATTGTTTACCCTCACCGCCAAAAAGTCTTTCAATGGTTAAGAGAATCAGGTCAGGACTGACTTCAATGATTCCCTTTCCCTCATACTCCTCCAATTTAAAGACCCAAATGCAACCGGGATTGGACATAGCCATCGTAAATTCTAAAAACGTCACCTGATCGACGGACAGAAGATTGACATCAACAATTGTTCTGAGCAGTGTTGTTAAATATGTGGCAAGCATCCTCGAGAAACTTTCGTGAATCGTGCGAAGATTCCGAAGTTGGTCCTTCGTCACCCTGTTGGGATGCTTAAAATCATAGAGATAGGCCGTTTCCTTATCGGCCTCTCTCTCTTCCTCCTTCTGATCCTCAGACGAGGTATTCTTTAACAGTGCATCAATTTCTTCTTGTGCTAGAACTTCAGCCACAGTTCAGTCCCTCTATTGTAATACAAATTTGGTAAAATAGACATGCATTCCGCCCGAATATCGGATCACATCTTCCACAATGGCAATAATTTCACTGCGAAGTATTTCTCTATTCGTGACGGAGGCCAACCATGCGCTCTCCTTCTGTGAAAGGAGCATGATGATTCGATCCTTGATGATGGGATCTCTCTCCGTAAGAATCTCCTTCATTTCTTCCAACTCGACTGCCACGACGAGGGAAATAATTAAAAACTTTTTCCCTTGGGAAAAGGCCGGATTCACAACGAGATCATCTACTCTGTAGAATCCCTCTATCGTGACATGACTATCTGATGAAGTCTCTACGACGCGTCGGACAGGTATCGATCGGTCTTTTTGCTTATCAGAGGAGACTTCCACGACTTCTGACTCCCCTGGATCCAATGGTTCATTTGTACCCTCTGTGTTGTCTGTTAATAATAATTTTGTGATGAGCGTATAGCACACGCCCACCTCTAATAGAACAATGACAGCGCCAATGAGAATTTTCACTGGCAAACTCTGTAGGCCGAGGCTAAACTGCCTTTTTTCTTTTTTCTTCTTTATCTTCTCTTTCTTCTTTTTCTTCTTTCCCTTGTCCGGAGATGCTTCCTCAATCTTGGGAAGATCTTCTTTGGTGGATTTTTCTTTCTGGTCTGCCATCTTTCTAAATCCCGATCTAATTTATTTCATAATTTACTGTCTCAGTAAAGTCTCCCCAGTTGAGAGAAATTTCAACTCTTCTATTTTGTTTTCGTTGTACTTCTGTCAAATTGGGCAACAGGGGCCTGTGCTCGCCACACCCCACGGCCATGAATCGGGTGGGATCATTCTTCAATCCATTCACAAAATATCGAACGACACTCGCGGCTCTGGCCGATGACAATTCCCAATTGGAAGGAAACTGGTTCGTCCGAATGGGTAAGTTGTCTGTATGTCCCTCCACCCGTACTTCACAGGTAAACATCTGGATGATCTTACCGATGACATCCAGAATCCGCTCAACATCCGACTTCAAATCGGCACTGCCGAGATCGAAGAGCAGTTCACTCCCGATACGGAAATTCACACCCTTCTGACCGACTTCAATATCGAAGGAAGTCTGGTCATCCATTTCAAAAACACGTTTCTCAATCTCCTTCAGAATACGCATCAGAATGTCTTGATCTGTTGCTGCCATACTCGATTGCATCTCCTTTTTTAAGGCCGCTCTACCATCCAGTTCTAACATCGCTCCCATGGATCCCTTCAGTGATCCCATGGCCTGCCGGAATTTAATCAGTTCCGTGGTGGAAAACGAAACGATGAGCACAAAAAAGACCATGAGCAACGTCATCATATCACCGTAACTTAACGCCCAATCTCCTCCGCCACCATTTTCCTCTTGCTTTTTCCTTCCGCGATCTCTCATCTAGACGCCTCCTTGATTGCCCCGCGAAGGTTGGGAGCTAAGAATGTCACGAGTTTATCCCGAAGCAGCCTCGGATTATCTCCCGCCTGGATCGAACAGATCCCCTCGATCGCCAGGTCCTTTGTCGTTATCTCCTGGTCGGATCTCGTCTTTAATTTCCCTGCGATGGGAAGAAATAACATATTGGCTAGAAACACCCCATAGAAGGTCGTGACCATGGCCACGGCCATACCCGCCCCAATTTTAGTGGGGTCCTGCAACTGCTGCAGCATCTGAATGAGGCCGATGAGTGTCCCGGCCATTCCAAATGCCGGAGAGTAGGCTCCCATGGCTTTGAATATATCCCGTCCCAGGGCGTGCCGGTCTTCGAGGCAGGCGAGCTCCGTGGTTAAAACATTTCTCAGAACATCCGTTTCCGTTCCATCGACCATCAATTGAAGCCCTTTTTTAATGAACACATCATCAATCTCAGCAATATCTTTCTCTAAAGAGAGGAGACCCTCCACCCGTGCTTTCCTGGAGAGCTCCACCAGGTTTTCAATGAGGCTGTTTATCGGTATTGCCTGGTGAAGAAAAGCGTTCTTAGCCACCTTGATCGATCCCAGAACATCCTTGAGGGGAAAATTAATTAACGTAGCCGAAAAAACCCCTCCCATCACAATGATAAAGGCGTCAATTCTGAAAAAGAATCCGGCACCAGGCTTCATAAAAATCGAAACACCTATCAGGCCAAAACCCGCTATAATACCGATAATTGTTGATCGATCCATCTTTCACTGCTCCATAAAACTTCAAGTTGGGAGGTGAGCATGGCCTCTACTCACCCCCCGGAACATCATATCCTTATCGTTTTAATCTCACGATCTCATCAAGCAGGGTATCGGCCGTAGTAATCACCCTGGCATTGGCCTGAAATCCACGCTGGGCCACGATCATGTCTGTAAACTCCCGAGCCAGATCGACATTGGACATCTCCAGCGCACCCGCCAAAACCGTTGCTTGACTTCCGCTCCCGACCGTGCCCTTGACAGGTGTACCGGCGTTTGCCGAGGCCTGGTACATATTATCTCCCGCCCGCATCAGACCGGCCGGATTATTAAACTTTGCCAGTACGATCTGAGCAAGCGTCTGCGTGACACCGTTACTGAAATGTCCCGTGATATCTCCGGTATCGTCGATAGATACCGTCTGAAGATTGCCCATACCGTATCCGTCCTGTTACTTTGCGACATTAGTCGTCGTAGCTCGGAGTTGCGTAATTCCGCCGAAGGTTCCGGCTTCACCTGTACCGAGATTGATTCTCAGTGTATCGGCACCTCCGCCCGGATCAAAGGTGAGCGGCTGACCGTCCCCGGTCGTACAGACGGCCAGACTTCCATCAGAGTTGAACCTCAGAATACCCTTATTGCCGGCCGACGGGACGACTTCACCGTTATCTACTACCGCCTCCCAGGACCAGACATTGGACAGCTCTGCCGTCGAAATGTTTGTGAATAAAAGAGAAACCGCATGAGTGTCCCCCTTGCTGTCATATGCCGTGATACTCGCCGTATGCGTCCCGGCTTCCCTGCCCGTCTGTTTCGCAACAAATACCGGGAGGTTGATTGCACTGCCCGAGGAATCATCATCACTAAACGTAAGAGTGACCGCCGAATCCGTTTCACCCCGGATACTGTCTGTCAGAATGATATTTCCGTCAGTATCGAGAGAGGCCGTCGCACCGGAAAACGCAGCGTTCAATTCATCTATAATGTTCTGAATCGTATCTCCCGTTGTGTAGGTATAACTCGCATTCGTTACCGTTCCGTCGGGATTGAGACCCGAGATACGAATAATGTCCCCATCGGTCAGGGTGTTGACGACGATGGGTAAATCGGCGATATCCGTCGTAACGTCGGTACCCGTCGTCTTGGTCGTGGAGAGGTTCATATTTGCACACGCGTTACCGGACAAGGTGAGTTCCGTTAAGGTCCCTCCGAAATCCGTGGTGCGAACCTGTATGACATCCGCACCCCCGGAATCGACCACATCGGCCACAACCTCACCGGCGATGTCATCGTAGCGACCGATCTGTGTATTGATTTCAGCCACCAAATGACTGACCGTGGCATATATCCCGGATGTCAGAGTTAGCGTTCGGGTGGTCGTGTTTCCCATATCATCATCCACCTCAATGGTCAATGTGTCATTGGTGGCATCGATGGTCAGGGCTGTCGGAGCTGCGCTGGCCGTAATTTCTGCCACTTTACTGAAATCGGCCGCCCACATTTGGGCCCGGCCTTCCGTATCCGAGTCCAAATTACACGTATAATCGATTTCGCCCGTGGCCCTGGCAGGTGCTTTTTGGCCGAAAGGCAATGTGATGTCACTAATCGTCTGTCCCGAAGCGATATTACCTGCACTATCTGCCATGAGTCCCTGAACGACAAAACCGTTCTTCGGAGCCACCAAACGTCCTTCGCCATCCACAACAAAATTGCCTGCACGGGCATAATAATCAGTGACACCATCGCTCAGCACAAAAAAGGCATCCCCTTGAATCGCCAGATCGGTAGGATTGTTTGTCGTCTCCAGATTGCCCTGAGCAAAATCGGTATCGATACTGCCGATAGAAATACCAAGACCCACCTGCATGGGGTTGAGACCGCCAACGCCACCACGGGGACGGGACGAATTTCTGAGGAGCTGTGTCAGACTCTCCTGAAACGTGACCCGACCCGATTTAAAACCGATTGTATTGATGTTGGCGATATTGTTGCCGATCACATCCATCCTGACTTGATGGTTTCTAAGACCGGAAACACCTGAAAAAAGTGATCGCATCATAAGTTGTGCCCTCCTATTGTTTTGCTGCCTCTTTCGTTCGGCAGCTTCAGGGCTTCCCCGCATAGGGTCCAGCCCAAACTTTGGTTTACACGATGACCGTACTGTCAATATTGGTGAAAACATTATTCTTCAAATGATCGTTTCCAATAGCCGTAATGACAGTACGATTTTTAACACTCACTAAAAAAGCGGAATTGTCCAAGAGGACCAGGGATTCTCGTCCCCCCTTCTCCGCAATCTGGTTTACACCTCTCCGAAGCCGTTCCACATCCTGTGTCCCCATATGGATGTGCCTCAGTCTCATCCGTTCCTGGGCATGGACTGAAAATTTCAAGTCCCCGGAACGGGACAGACTTTTCTCCAGGATCCGGTGAAACGATTCTGTCTTTCCCTTTTCACCTACATGCCGGTGAGATCGAGAGACTTCCGAACCCGACGGTGTGGGAACGACTCTTCCGCTCACATTGTGTAGGGATTGGATCATTTTATCACCTCCATTCCGATGGTTTTATGCCTTAAAGTCAATTCCATTCTATTAATCCTTAACTAATCTCCCGACGGTTCATAAACCGCAACTATATCCGAAGGATTTACCGGCTGATTCCCCAGATAGGGAATGGGATTTCCACCCGCATACTGAATACTCGTCACTCTCCCAAATAAAAATGTGGGGAGTTGAACCTCTGCTCCATCACCGGTCTTGGAGACGACATTGACAAGATAATTCCCAAAGGGAACCGAATTCCCCTGGTCGTCCTTCCCATCCCAGGTGACAAGATTTTCACCTGCGGGCTTAGTCCCGACATACATGTTTCGTACCACCTCGCCCGTCTCATCCAAAATCTGTACGGACACATCCGTTCCCTGAGTGTGGTAGTAAGAAATCTTTACGGTCGCATCCTCGGACCAATGAAGTACATTACTCTGGATTTTAATTTCTTTACCGATGAGGTCCATCATCATCGCGTTATGAACCGATATCGTTAATTCATTATTCGTGTTGAGGGTATCGTTCATATTCATCAACTGCTCCAGTGAGCTGTACTGGGCTAACTGCCCCAGGAATTCCGTGTCTTCCATCGGATTCAGGGGATTCTGATTGGTCAGTTGAGCCACCAAAAGTTTTAAAAACATTTCTTTGCCTAAACCGTTCTGCTCCAGGTTGAACGTGCCGGGCATCGTTCCCGAAGCTGTCTCGTTTAATGCATCAATCGCCATGGTATATATTCACCTCCTTTCCTACGCTAAAATTTCCATGGAATTATATCCAAAATATCGTTGTCTTACATGTCCTTCTCTTTCTTTCTCCTCGCGAGAGGCATCCCCTTTAGCTCTTTTATCTTGGCGGGAATACGGATTGTCTTTTTTCGTCAGTCTTTCATGCTGGCCTGAAAGATGTGAAAATTCCCGGTCGACATCGACATTAAAATTTTCAACCTGAACACCTTCTTTTTCCAATCCGGTCTTCAAGTCAGACAAAGAACCCTCAATCATCTGCTTTACTTCATTGGACTCTACAAAAAATTTGGCTTCTATAATCCCATTTTTCGATATCAACTCCATACGGAGTCTGCCCATCTCCTCGGGTCTGAGTATGATGGTCACCCTGGACCTGCCCGCGCGAATTGTATTCGTCATCGAGCTTGCGATCTGATCCATGATGGAATCCCGCAGTGGGGAAGAATTTGACATTTCCCCTTTGGGCGGCACCGATACCGGATTCGACCTGGAGACTATTGAAAGTCGATTCTGAAAGGTCTCCCCCTGCATCGTGCCCCTCTGAGTACTCATTTTTAAAACATGCCTTTTCCCTTCTCCTTCCTTGAGATTCGATTTTGATCCGGATTCATCATCCATTTTGTTATTACTCCGGAGTATTTTACCCTGAGAAGGATGTCGCTCACCATCAACCATTTGGAAGTGCTCCGGTGCAGGTCCTCTCTGACCCCCTTGTAATCCAGTCCTATCCGATTTTTCAGCCGTCCCCACATTCTCTCTCTGTGCTACTTCAATTTCATTTCCCTGAACAGGATTCGAAGCGGCCGTATTCTTCGGAACGGTTTGAAATCCTTTGACACCAACCTCGGAGGTAATGCTCTCTCTCCCAACCCTCAGACCCTCATTTGAAATTTCCCCTTTGATCGGCACCGATACCGGATTCGACCTGGAGACCTTTGAAAGCCGATCCTGAAAGCCCTCCCCCTGCATCGTGCCCCTCTGAACACTCATTTTTAAAAAATGACTGTTCCCTTTTCCTTCCTTGAGATTCGATTTTGATCCGGATTCATCATCCATTTTGTTATTACTCCGGAGTATTTTATCCTGAGAAAGATGTCGTTCACCATCAACTATTTGGAAGTGCTCCGGTGCGGGGCCTCTCTGACCCCCTTGTAATCCAGTCCTATCCGATTTTTCAGCCATCCCCACATTTTCTTTCTGTGCTATTTCAATTTCATTTCCCGGAACAGGATTCGAGACGGGCGTATTCTTCGAATCGTATTTAAATCCCATTACACTAAATTGAGAAGATATCTTCTTTCCCCCAACGCTCGGGTTCTCAA
>Ga0114922_10001992_pt1 | contig 19288 bp, 13 predicted proteins | sample AartaG_FD_100975 | JGI IMG/M metagenome (GOLD analysis project Ga0114922, IMG submission 100975) | Deep subsurface microbial communities from Aarhus Bay to uncover new lineages of life (NeLLi) - Aarhus_00045 metaG | ecosystem: Environmental > Aquatic > Marine > Oceanic > Sediment | place...
TACCCGCGCATCCTGACGGTCACCGGCTTCAAGAAACTCCGGCCCCGGACCGGGCGCCAACAAACATCGCCCGATGGTTCGGGCAAGACTAAATCGACAATCTCCAAAGGAGGTGGGCCACCCGCCCAGCATTCCTAATTCATCCTTCCGCCTTCATCCTTCCGCGGTGGGTGGCCCACGTCTTCAGACGTGGGGGACTCGATGACTACGCTCGCCTAGGCGTACATCGAAGGTCCGGATCGCCCGAAACAATGGATCATCAGTCCCCCACCTCCAAAGGAGGTGGGCCACCCGCCCGTACCCACGAACGTTCCAGATCGTCTGCTCGTTCTTGTGAGCGGTTGCCCAGGCATTGAGAGGTTGTGACCAAAGGCTCCCCCGGACACGCCACACTTCGCGCAGCCGCTGTTTCCCATGGAACCCGACGTGCTTCTTGAACGCGTGAAGCAACATGGAAACCGGGATCGGATCATCATTTCCACGAACGTGCGGGTAGAGGATCACATGCACATGCTCAGGCATGACGACGTACCCGATCAGGCAGATGCCGAATCGATCCTGCAGTACACGCAGCCCGTCGGCTACGATTCGCTTCAGACCGTCGTCGTGAAAGAACGTCAGACGCCGTCGGCAGGAGATCGTCCAGAAGTGCGAATCCCCCGCCTCGTCATATCTACGAAGATGCCTGGGCATACCCCTGAGCGTATATCATCGGCTCCCCCATGTCCAAAGGACATGGGCCACCCGCCATCGAAGGTCCGGATCGCCCGAAACAATAGATCATCAGTCCATACCCCTGAGCGTATATCATCGTCTCCCCCATGTCCAAAGGACATGGGCCACCCGCCAGAACCGCCGAAGACAATCGATCATCAGTCCCCCATGTCCAAAGGACATGGGCCACCCGCCCAAACTCCAAAGGAGGTGGGCCACCCGCCCTTGCCACCCTGACTGGTCCGGGAAGCGTCTGGCTCCAGTCGCTGCCATTCGTGCGTCTGGCAGGCCGGGTCCTGATGAACGCAACCCAGCGGTCCGGTGAAGGTGAGGGCTCGGTTCTCGGCGGGTTGGCGAACGTTTTTGAGAGTAGAGACTAATGTGAAACTGTCTCTCCCACCTTCACCTGAAGGCAACACGTGGGGTGCCATTGAATCAACCTGACCCCTTTCCCCACACTTCCAGTATACCGGATCCACGTCAAAACGCTCATCCCCGCGGCCGGCGGCGCCCACGCGCAATAGGAGCGCGACGACAGATACAACCGTGCTCCCGGCGACAAGAGGTTTTGGTCGTTTGGAGAAGGGTGCTATCGGTCGGCGCCTTACCTATCGATCTGATCGTAAAGCCGATCAACGTGCGACTCATCCTCGAGGAACAGGGCCAGCGGGACCCGTGCCTTTACGTCCTCCTCAGCAAGTGAGGGGGCATCGTACAGAAGTATTGAAACATCCGCGACGTCTACATCAACCGTGATCGGGTCCCGTGTGGAGAGATAATTTCTCACGCCTCTCTCAATCGAACGGAGCTCATGGCCCGAAATACGTGGGGCAAACGTTCCCAGCCTGATGTAGCAATCGTCGTCCTTCCAGTGGGCTTTACCGTCGCTGTGGTACTTGTCACAGAAACCCGCTTCTTCCACAGCAGCTCGTAGGCTGTACAGAGTGTGAGGAAATGTCTCCAGATCCTCTGGTCCGCCTACCGGCCATCCGGTGACCACGACAGGCCCCGGAGAGAATGCGTAGAACGACCCTTCATAGGTCGACCGATCGCAGCTGTGAAAGTGGGCCGAACCGGAAGGACACGCCCAGCCACTTCGATCCTGCGGGTCCGCCTTACAATTGCAGTAAGCCTCTCGGAAACCACCAAAACGCACAGTGAATAGCCGATCGCCCTGAACAAATCCCCTGACTATCTCCTTGAGGCGCCTCGTGTCTACCACGCGCTCTTGGCCGCCTCTGTTCTTCTTCGCCCATCGGTTGAACAGTTGCCCATCCTTTACGTCCACTTCCATGGCAATCATCGTTGCGTGGACTTGCCTGGGCCCATACGGCTCAAAGGCCTCTGACCGATGGGGTCCGAGGTGGCGCGCAATCTCATCCAGCACATTCCGGAACAGAGACTGTAGAGAATCCGGCTTCTCCGTTCCATGAAACGCTACCATCGTTACGTTAAGTCGGACCATACTGCGGTTCTCCTTTGGCACACGTCCGGAGCATGCTCGGCACAGCGGAATAGACCGCGTGAGGGTTGGCGCCCCTTTAACGCCGGCGCAATTGTGCGCGCGGCGGACTTCGCCAGTGCCTTGACGCGCCCCCAGGGCCGGTGATTGCGAGAGCCAGTAAGCGTTGCACTACCCACAAAGGACACAATCAAGCCTCTAGGCCAATACCTGGTAGTCCAACAGGGTAGGTGTGCCCGGGCTTGTCGTGCGATTTGCGTCGTCATGCGTGACGGGAACTTCATACAGGGCCTGAAAGTAACGCTTCCCACTTACCGCCTCGGCCAATTCCTTTCTGCTGCTGTCATCGCCGAGCACGTCGGCGAAGACCTTATCACCCTGTCCGTGTAGATCGGCAACGTCTATGATCGTGAATCCAGTGGAACGGCCGAGCACACTGTTGGGCATGACGGTTAGCAGCAGGTAGTCCGACTGAATCCTCCCGGTCTCCGGATCGACTCTGCAGTACCGAGGCAACGCAAGATCTCCTGTCGCTTGTCGATCGACTAGCGCCTTCGGCATCGTTGCCCGGAGTTTGCCGGCTACATAGCGAGAGTTACTTGGATCATTACGGCGCTTGCGCGGGTAGTGAAAGCACCACCGGAGTGTTGTCTTTCTAGTAGGTCTATTAGAGATCTTCTCATTTGAGTACTCATACCCATGGAGACGCAGGCTAATCGCATTCGTCACGGGGCCGCCGATTAAGACGAGGTCTCGAGCAAGATCAGCTCGGGGAAGCTCATCTGCCCGAGCGACGACGATAGGGTCGAACCTCGGGACCAACGGCGTAAGCCGTTCGAGGGCTATTCGTACGTCCGAATGGTAGCCATCAACAGGGTGGTGGGTCCCCGGCACAACTTGAATCTCTGGCCACATCGGGAACAACTCGTCTAGCTCGACGGTATATGGCTTTAGGTTCTTCAAGTGCTCCCACAAGTGGTCCCATATGATGAAGACACCAGCAACGCTGGCGATCCCACGCCGGAGGGTTTTCCCCAGCGCCATGAACTGTCGCCTGCTCATCGTTCGTTGTGGAGCGTCGCGCGATCGTCGTGCGGCCTCGGACTCAACTGAGGCCTCTGTGATAAAGTGCCGCTTTCCTGACCGTCGTGAATCGAGGCGGCCCGCTCGCGCCAAGCGTCTGATGGTGGACTCGGAGACATCGAGTCGTGCAGCCGCCTGCGCGATCGTTAAGTCATTGTCGTTGCGTGGTGCCATTACGAGCTCCCCTGTCTGGAAAAAAAGGGGTCAGGTTGATTATTGGATCTAACCCAGGCCGAGCCACGCGATTATCTAACCCAGGCCGAGCCATGCGCTGATCTGTGGGGCGTACTTGACAACCAGGCCGGCGAACACGACGCTCACCATGCTCATCAGCTTGATGAGAATGTTCAGGCTCGGGCCTGACGTGTCCTTGCACGGGTCGCCCACAGTATCTCCCACAACGGTGGCCTTGTGCGCCTCGCTGCCTTTGCCGCCGTGGTGCCCCTTTTCTATGTACTTCTTGGCGTTGTCCCACGCCCCGCCCGCGTTGGCCATGAAGATGGCCAGGGCAAAGCCGCTGGTCAGCCCGCCGGCCAACAGCCCCATCACGCCCGCCACGCCGAAGACCAACCCGACAACGACCGGTACGACGATGGCCAACATGGATGGGAAGATCATCTCACGTTGGGCCCCCCTGGTAGAGATGTAGACGCAACGGGCGTAGTCGGGCACTTTCTCACCGTCATGCACGACCTGCTCGCGCGGCCAGTTGTCCGAATTAGCGGCCTCCTCCTCGGACATGCCCTTCACTTCGACCAGATACCTGCCGACCCTCTTGAATTGCTCGCGGGCTTCGAGCATCATCTGGTAAGCCGCTCGGCCGACGGCCTGCATCGTCAATGCACAGAACAGAAACGCCAACAACACGCCGGAGAACATCCCGCACAACACCTTTGGGTTCATCAGTGTGACGTTGTAGTAATCCATAAACTGCTGGAGGGAGGCCTTGCGGACCCTTACCACCTGTACCACGTGCGACTTTCCGCCTTCGTCTGTGATATGCGTGGTTTGGACGTACTTCTCATCTTTGGACGGTACTGAAGGCGTCAGATCGGCCAACTTGACGTCCGCCTTGTCGTTCGCGGTTTTCAGCTTGTCGTCCCACACTCCCTGATCGCTTAGAAGCAGGAAGGCGTCAAAGTTGCCTTCTTTGGTTCCGGGTTCGAACTTCTGGGCGAACTTGCCGTGGCCGATGTAATAGATATCGCCCACGGCAGCGTCGGCATCCTGGGTCGCGTTCTCATCGATCGAGGCCACGTAGACCATCCCCTCGCGCACCAGCCCGATCCGGACCTCCTCAACATAGGCGGCCAAAAGGGCCAACGCCGTCAGCGCGGCGGAACCGATTGCAAACCCCTTACCGGTCGCGGCTGTGGTGTTTCCCAGCGAGTCGAGCGCGTCTGTGCGTTCGCGGACTTCGGGCTTTTGCCCGGTCATCTCGGCGTTTCCGCCGGCGTTGTCGGCGATCGGGCCGTAGGCATCCGTGGCGAGGGTGAACCCGAGTGTGGCCAACATGCCCACGGCCGCCAGACCAACGCCGTAAAGACCGAGCATGAACTCATGCCCCCCCCCGGCAAAGTTGAACGAAAGCAGGATTGCCAGAATGATAACACCCAACGCCGCCCAGGTGCTCTTCATACCCTCCGCGATGCCGGCGATGATGACCGTCGCGGGACCGGTCTGGGCCTGCTGAGCGATTCGCTTGGTGGGGGAGAAGTCGTAGCTGGTGTAGTGCTCCGTCGATTTGCCGATCAGCCACCCGGCAACCAGGCCGACCACCACGGCGGATCCGATGCCGAACCAGCTTGCTCCGATCACGCCGCTTTCCATGCCGCGCAGCAACCAGCCGCAGATAATGTAAGTGGCCACCACAATGACGGCGCTCGAGATCAACAAACCCTTGTTCAAGGCGCTCATCAGCTCGGCCATGGTGGCGCCTTCTTTGGTCTCGACGAGGTTTATACCGGCCCAGATGCTGGCGATGATGCCCGCCCCGGCCACCACCATGGGCAGCACGAGCATATTGATGGCATCGCTGCCCCAGTTGGCATTGCCCAGCGCATGAGCGGCTGCGACCCCCAACGCGGCCGTCGCCAGAATCGAGCCTGCGTACGACTCGTACAGGTCGGCACCCATACCGGCTACGTCCCCCACGTTGTCCCCCACGTTGTCGGCGATGGCCGCCGGGTTACGCGGGTCATCTTCGGGGATCTCGGCTTCCACCTTGCCGACCAGATCGGCGCCGACGTCTGCCGCCTTGGTGTAGATGCCGCCTCCGACACGGGCGAACAGTGCCTGGGTGCTGGCCCCCATGCCGAAGGTCAGCATGACGACCGTGATCTCAAACAGCGGCATGGAGGGAGCGAAGACATAAAGGACCAGGAACCAGCCGGTGATGTCGATGACCGCGAAGCCGACCACGACCAGCCCCATGACGGCCCCGGCGCGGAAGGCGACCCTCAGGCCTCGGTTGAGCCCCTCACGGGCGCCGGCGGTGGTGCGGTGGGCGGCCATCGTAGCCGTCCGCATCCCAAGGTAGCCGCACAGACCGCTGAAAAACCCCCCGGTCAGAAACGCGAACGGCACGATCTTGTGCTGTACGTGCAGACCCCAGGCCATCCAGATGAGGACGCATATCAGCGCGACAAAGACGATCGCGACTATCGAGTACTGGCGCTTCAGGTAGGCCATCGCCCCGTCGCGGACGTAGCCGGCGATCTTGATCATGTCCGGATCGCCCTCGTCAGAGGCGTAGACCTCCTTGAAGTACCTCCTGGCCATTACCAGGGCGACGATGCCGCAGATCGGCGCCAGGACCCAGATGAACGGGATTCCGGGCCTGTTGGATGCGCGTTCATCGCCTGTGGTTTCGGCAGCCTCGTCTGGAACAGTCTCGCCGGGCTGGACCGCGACGGATTCTCCGACCACGGTCGTAGCGGGCTCGTCGCCGCCTTCCTGAGCCACCGCCCGGTCTGCTGTCATCGATATGAGGCTAACACTCAACAACAGTGCCGGCAGAATTGGGATATGTTTGAATGTCAACGCTCTATCTCCTTTGAAGTTGATCATTGATCCCAGAGACTTCGGGAATGGTTGGACGTCGTGGATAGAGCCCCGCGCGGCTCTCTAAGACCACGTAATTGCCTGACAAATATAAGGTTAGCGCTTGAAACCCGAAGATGCGCGCTACCCGGACTTGTCGCAGCGGGGGACTATAGCACATGCCCCACGCTGTGCCAACGCTTCAAGAATCGGCAGTACGGGCCGCACCGTTGAGCCGATTTCTTGGGGCGGATCGTCCTCCCACCAGGCACGTACGGTTCGTCATCATCGAGCAAAGCACGAGCCGGATCATCATGAACATCATGCGAACACCGCTGGTAGTCAGCCCGGCTCGGCGCCGGTGTCCAGGTTCCCGCCCGCCAAGTCTTCGTAGTCGGCGACCGTGTCCACATCCCGCGTCACGCCGGGATCATCGATCTCGACGAGACGGACTCGCTGAGGGTATCGCCTGGGCAACTCATTCAACCCGCCGGTAAGACGATCAACGGCAGGACGCAACGAGAACGGGAAGATTATCGGGTGGCCTCGGCGGGCTGAGCGCGTTGCAATCACGATGCGCTGCGGGTCGGCGGCGTACGTGTTGATGCTCACTCGGCACGCATCGACGGACAAGGTTGGCATGTCGGCCGGCACGACCATGACACCGTCTTCTACCACCGGCCAGTGGCCGGTGCCACACTGCAGTCCGGCCAATCCTATGCGGATCGAGTCTATCATCTCGCTGGCGACGACATCGTTGAAGGCGACCTCGACGCGCGGATCGTCCGGCAGTTCCAGTGCACTGAGGATGGCCGTGCGCGTGACGACCACGACGCCGCTTACGCCCGCCTGGAGCAACGTCCGCGTGACGGTTGAAGCCAGGGTTGAACCGCGATAGGCGAGCGTTTGCTTCGGGCCACCCATGCGCCTGCCCGCGCCGGCTGCCGGCACGATCGCCCAGATGTTCGGCTTACGCGCCATTCGATACCGGAATCGGCCCCTCCACGACCTTGTGATGATCCGCCCGCCGCACCGATACCAGTTGTGCTGCGATACTCAGTGAGATTTCCTCGGGCGTGACGGAGTTGATGTCCAGCCCGATCGGAGCGTGGACGCGGGACAACTGCGCCTCGGTAGCGCCGTCGCGGCGCAGATCGTCGAACACGGTCTTGACCTTGCTCCGGCTGCCGATCATGCCGACGTACTTGGCCGGCGCTTCGAGGACCGCCTGGAGCACGTCTTCATCGTGCCGGTGACCTCGTGTGACGATCACGATGTATGTATTCGCGTCTACGGGCCACGATTTGAGTGTCGCGGCCATGTCACCCACGGTCGTCTGCATCGGGGGGGGGAACCGCTCGGCGTTGGCGTAGTCGGCGCGGTCGTCAACCACGTGAACCCTGAACCCCAGCGGCGCCGTCATACCGGCGAGAATACGACCTATGTGCCCGCCGCCCACGATGACCAGGCTCGGCTCGGCGTCAATGTAAACGCGATATTCGACGAGGCGCTCGCCGGTGTCGACGCGCACGGGCAAACCGACCGCATGCCCGGCGCGAATCCGGTGGAGCGCGTCCTTATAACGCTCGAGGTCGGTCGGCAAGACCGCAGCCACGGCCACGTCTATCTGTCCGCCGCAGATCATCCCGTCTGCGAAGCTCAAATCGTCGTCCAGCGCGAGCGTGATCAGCTTGCTGCGCCCGGCGGAAAGCAGTTGGCGCGCCTGTCGGCGGACGTCCGCCTCGACACGCCCGCCGCCCAGCGTGCCGGTCATGCCCGCGAGCTCATCGACGCAGACCATTGTCCCCGGCGGTTGTGGTGTCGAGCCGCGTTTCGCGACGATGACGCACAGCGCCGCGCGGCGACCCGCGTCGAGTTCACTTACCACGGTATCAAGCACGTCGATCGTTGACATGGCGGAAGTATATCAGGCAGGAGACGGCTTTCCACGTTTTCAAAAAGCGCAACTGCATCTTGACGAAGTAGGGCGGTCAGACGATGCCAATGGCCGTGCATCGACTCGGACGATCGGACGGGCTGCCCGGCGAACATGAACCGCCTGTGCGAGCGAGAGCCTGGGGTTCGGTACTCCCCAGGCGAAGCCTCCTGCAGCGCGTGCCGATTGCAGAAGTGCGAGGAAATGACTTTGCCGGAGCTTTATGTTGTCACGGGGGCGTTTGGATACTCGGGACGCTACATCGCCCGGCGGCTTCTGCAGGCGGGCGCCCGGGTTCGCACGCTCACCAACTCACCGGGCAGGGCAAACCCGTTCGCGGGCAGGGTCGAGTCCCGTCCCTTCCACTTCGATGATCGCGCCAGCTTGGTAGAGTCACTTCGCGGCGCCCGCGTCTTGTACAACACCTATTGGGTCAGGTTCAATCAGGCCGGTTTCAAACACGCGACCGCAGTTGAGAATACCTTGAAGCTATTCGAGGCGGCCCGGCAGGCGGGGGTGCGTCGGGTCGTGCACGTCAGCATCACGAATCCGTCCAGCGATTCACCGCTGGAGTACTTCAGCGGCAAAGCCAGACTGGAACAAGCTCTGATCGAATCGGGGCTCTCCCATGCCATCTTGCGACCGACGGTGCTGTTCGGCAAGGAAGATATTCTCATCAACAACATTGCATGGCTTCTGCGCAGGTTCCCCTTTTTCGGCGTGTTCGGAAGCGGGAGGTATCGACTGCAGCCTATTTATGTTGACGATCTGGCTGACCTGGCCGTGAAGGAAGGTGCCGAAGTGGAAAACCACATCATCGACGCCATCGGACCGGAGACATTCACTTACCGAGAATTGGTGGAGCAGATCGGGAGTATCATTGGGAAACGACGACCAATCGTCCGTCTGTCGCCGACGGTTGGGTACGTCGTAGGTTGCATCATCGGAAGACTCGTCGGCGACGTCGTAATCACCCGCGAGGAAATCGAGGGGCTGATGGCCGGTCTGCTCTGCACCGACTCCCCCCCTGCCGGGTGGACAAAACTGACCGATTGGGCGATGGAACATCGTGAGACCCTCGGCCTGCGGTACGCAGGTGAACTCGCCAGAAGGCGAAATACAATAACGGCCTACGAGGAGCTACAGTGATGCCAAAGGTGCCGCCCGATCTTAAACGTCAAGCACCTTCGCCGTTTTTCCTGCCAGTCCCGGTTTCTCGTTTCTTGTCGATCGCGTTGGTGACGAACTTGAAGATCAGCAAGGCGAAGAAAGCCACAAAACCGATCCCGGTGAACGCGTACCAGATGTAATGGGCGTTCTTGTAGTCATCCGGCAACGGCGTGGTCTGCTGTGGGGGCCGCGGAGTATTCGAGCTAACAAGCACGTCTCTTAGGGCCTTTTCCCTGCCCTCAGATCCGGCGTCGGCGTCGGTCTCCAGCTTGGACTCTTCGATCGAATAGTACCGAATAACGACCTTCCAGGCCTTCTCCTTCTGCTTACGGTCTTTGGGCCTTGCCATCCGCACCGAGGCAGTCTTGGGCAAATCGAAACCGTGTTGCGCAAGAACCTTCCTGATCTCATCGCTGACGGGCTTGTCGTGCGTCAGATGTGTTTCCAGGTTCCCCGTCAAGGTAAAACTCTTGTCAGCCTGGTCCTCATCATCTGACCACCGCAAACCGCCCATGGTGACCCGGAGCATGTCCGCAGAGCGCCACGGTTTCCACCACGGTTTTGGGGTGGTCCATATCTCTTGGACGGTGAGCAGTTGCTCTTCTATTCTCCAAACTCGCTCGGGATCGCTCTTACGGGCGTCTTTTGGCGCCAATTCCGCGAGCGTAACGTTTTCGGGCAGTTCGAGGCTGTGGTCCCGCAGCGCCTGTTCGATCGATCCTGGGACCGGTATCTGATCTCCCAAATCGGCCCGCAATTGCTCGTCCAATGTGAACTCGTATTGGGGATTGGTGGCCAGTCGCCACTCGTGCCGCGTCGGCGGATCAAGCTTGCGTGGATCGGGACAAAACGCCTCGAGCAGATAGCCGGCGGCGATCAAACCAACCAGCCAGGCGACGAACGTCGTCAGATGCTGATACCCCAGATACAAACCGACTTCACCTTTCGGGGCCTGCTTCGAGGCGTATTCCAGGAACTTCGGAGACAGGAAGCACTCGGCCAGCCCCTGTAGGGCAATGCCGATGATGATCATCAGGATCAGTGGGTGCAGCGAGAAGAACAACAGGTTGATGGAACCACCGGTCACGGCCTCCAACGCGCTGCCCAAGGCAATGACCAGTGCTGTAAACGGGATGACAAAAAGGCCGATGCCGATGGCGTTTTCCGGTCTGAAATGGCGTATTACGTGCGTAATCGGCACAACGAGAATGACAACCGTAAGCGGGTTGATGTTGGCCAGCCATTCAGGCCGGTAGCCTTTTCCGAGCATGCGCTCTATGTATGTGGGCATAGCGCCATAAAGCTGGCCCTGAATCAGCCAGAAGCCCGCGATGATCAGAATCAGGCTCAAGAAGCGGAAATGCCTCATAACCTTGCCGAGTCCCCGCAAGGCCTCTTTCATGGTCTTGCCCACACCCTCCGTGTCGACGTTCTTGTAGAATAATACCACCAAAACCAGGGCCAGAAACGTCATGCCGGCGGCGTAGAAGTTGATGTATTGGAAGCCCAGTCGCTCGTTCAACTCGCCCGCCAGACCCTTGCCGGAAAACGCCCCGATGTTGACCACCATGTAGAAGATCGACATTGCCCGGGCGCGGTGATCGTCATCGCTGCACTTGGCCACCGTGCCTGAGATGACCGGCTTGATGATTGCTCCACCGCAGCAGATCAAGGCCAGCGAGACCACGGCGGTGGTTTTGAGTTGAAGCGCGCCCAGCAGACCGTAACCCACCGTCAGCAACGCAAACGCCAAGGTCAGAGCCTGCTTGAAGCCGATCTTGTCCGCCATGATCCCCATGAACGTCGGCAGAAAATAGAGCATGCCGGCGAACAGGCCGGTGATGATCCCCGTTTGCGGGTCGGTGAAACCGACGTCCTGGTTCAGGTAGCGAAAAAGCGTGATGAACATGCCGTAGTAGGCCGCACGCTCACAAAGCTCCGCCCCGTTGGCATACCAGAACGTAGGCGGAAAACGCCAGCTCAGCCTCTTGGGTTCGTTCAACAGTGAGTCTGCCATGCCGGTGGGGGCTCCTTGCAGTGCCGGTCTTGATCCCGCTTGAAGGGGGGGATGGTACCCGGCCGGTGGCCAGGCGTCCATCGCGACGCCGGAACGGCGACGGGCGACGTAAGGCTCTCGTTTACAGTGTGGGTTAAAGCGGCTAACGTGCTGAGAGCGAGTGTGAGAAGCGGGACGAAAAACCGAGCCGCGACCGTGAGGGAGCGGTTTTCCGCGGATGATATCGCACCGCTTGAGCCGCGACCGTGAGGGAGCGGTTTTCCGCGGATGATGCCGCACCGCTTGAGCCGCGACCGCGAGGGAACGGTTTTCCGCGGATGATGCCGCACCGCTTGAGCCGCGACCGTGAGGGAGCGGTTTTCCGCGGATGATACCGCACCGCTTGAGCCGCGACCGTGAGGGAGCGGTTTTCCGCGGATGATACCGCACCGCTCAAGCCGCGACCGTGAGGGAGCGGTTTTCCGCGGATGATACCGCACCGCTTGAGCCGCGACCGTGAGGGAGCGGTTTTCCGCGGATGATGCCGCACCGCTTCCTTACGGGCGCGGCTCGGATAGGACTTCTCACACACGCTCTGAGAGATCGTAAGATCCCAGCGGTCGCCCCGAGGCAGGTGACGATGATCAACACGTTTGAAGGCAGGACGCCGGTCATTGCGGACGGCTCGTACATTCACCCCAGCGCCGATGTCCTGGGCGACGTGCAGATTGGCTCAGGCTGTTGGATCGGACCGGGAGCGCGCATCCGAGGCGACTACGGGCGGATCGTGATCGGGGACAACACCGCCGTCGAGGACAACTGCGTGATCCACGCCAGGCCGGGTCAGCAAACCATCATCGGAGACTGGGTCACCGTCGGCCACGCAGCCGTAATTCACAACGCCACCATCTGCGACTGGGTCATCCTCGGCATGGGTAGCATCGTGTCCGACTGGTGCGTGGTCGGCGAATGGGCCGTGGTCGCGGAAGGGGCCGTCGTCACACAACGGCAGGAGGTCCCCGCCGGCGCCATCGCAGCCGGCGTCCCGGCCCGGGTGCTGAGCAAGAAGGTGGACGACGCATACAAAGTCGAATGGCGGCAGTTCAAGCAGGTCTACCCGGATCTCGCCAAGCGGTATCCTGCGGGATTGAGAAAGGAAAAGGGGTCAGGTTGATTTATTTAAGTCTCGCGACTATTTGAGCCGCAGGCTTTAGCCTGCGCGATGCTTGAAGTAAATAAATCAACCTGACCCCTTTTTCTATCACGTTTCCGGCAGCATCGTCCTTCGGATATATCGGCTGTAGATCGCGCCCACCGGGTTGTGGGCAAGAACGCGGTCCTTGGCAATCAGCGTGGTCACAGGCGCGCGGGAGGTCATGCAAAAGATCGCGTCGTGCCCCACGCACAGGCCGCAGATAATGTTGAGCTGGGTCCCGGCCTTGTTGAGCAAGGCCGCCTGACCGGCCGGGTTGCACGTTGTCTCACGCCGCTTCGTGGGAACGATCTGCTCGAGGCCGAGGCTCTTTTTGTCGATGCCGCACGCCTTGCAGCAGATAGAGACGACCTCGAACTCGCGACTGAGGATCCCGGCGACGATCTCTGCCTCCGCGGCCAGCCCGATGCAAAACGCCAGCCCCAGTTTCCGGAATTCCAGCTCCTTGGCGAGCAGGATGATCTCCCGGATGCGGGGCTCCTTACAATAATGGCGGGCCTCGATGGCCGAGGCGGCCTTGTGGAGCCGGGCGATCTGCGGATCGTCGTAGATGGCCCGATGCCCCTCGGCGTCGTCGAAGCAGTCTTTCCCCCCGGCACAGTCCTTCGTCCGGCACGCCGCACACACCGGTGTAGTCTGGCGACCCATAGGCTTGCTCCTGTTGCGATTGGTCTGGGCGGTCATTATCACCGCGCGGTTGTCGACGGCAAGCGGGTGTCTCTGCGGACAACTGTCAGACGGAAGGTGCATCAAGATGCACCCTACCGAGTTTCGACGATTCGACGTTTCGACGTTTCGACGTTTTGACGTTTTGACGTTTCGACGTTTCCTTCTTCCTACAACCGTTTTAACAGATCCTCCACAGCCGCTTTGAGTTGCTCGTCATCGTTGCGGGATTCGGCTTCGGGCGTCTGGTCGACGACGATGTGGGGTCTTGCCCCGTGGTTTTCCATGTCGGTGCCGTCGAGCAGGTACCAGCCCCTGGACGGCAGGCGCACAAAGGTGCCGTCGATCAAGCCGGTGCCGCCGGTGCTGATGACGGCGCCGTAGGTCTCCTGCCCCACCAACGTGCCGCGCTTCAGCGTCTTGAACGCGTGCGAGATGATCTCCGCATTGGAGAAGCTTTTCTCATTGCAGAGCAGGTTGATCGGCAGGGAGTATCGCTGAATAAAGAGCCGGTCCTGTGGGTAGCCGTCGGTGATGTCCGGGTCAAGCCCGCGCGGGACCGTGTAGGCGTGCGGTACGACCATGATCGATGACAGCAGCCGGTCGGTCGTCCACCCCCCCCCGTTGTTGCGCACGTCGACGATCAGGCCCTCCTTGCCGTCGGCGGCCGCGTACAGGTCGCGCTCGAACACGTCGAGCGATCCCTGCCCCATGCCCTGAATGTGGATGTAACCGATGCGACCCTCGGACCACTCGTCCACCTGCCTGGCGGTTGCCTGCCGCCAGGCATTGTACTTGAGCTGCCGCTGTGCACCGGAACTGATCGGCGTTATCAGTATGTTGAGGTCCTTCGATTCCCCGTCGTCCATGGTGCGGCGAATCGTGACGATGGTCTCGACCCCAGTTCGGCCTCGCAAACGCAACTCGACGGTGTCGGTCGGACTGAATGGTTCCAGTTCGATGGCAGTGATCACGTCGCCGACCTTCAGCGCCATAGGCCCCTTCGAGGCGGGCCCTTGCGGGATGACTTCGGTGATTTCAAAGCCGTCGTCGACGCGATGGTGGACGGTTCCCAGCCGGCCCATCGATTCGGCGTTCGACGTACTTGGCCCGCGGGCGTAGATGCCCAGGTGAGACGCATTCAGTTCGCCGATGAAGCGGGCGGCCACATTATTGAACTCGCCGGCGGTGCGGGTCTGGCGGGCCAGGGCGTGATACTTCGTGGTAAGCGCCGGCCAATCGAGACCCTTCATCGTCGGATGGTAGAACTGTTCACCGAGCGTTCGCGCGGCGTCGAGGAACTTCTGGCTCGACTGTTCCTGTAGATCGATGCGGATCTTGTCGGAGATGTCGACGTACTCGACCTTGCCGCCGGCAGGGCCTACCGTTCCCGCGCGTCCGCCGGTAACAAATACAACCTTGTCGCCGGTAAGACTTACGTGCTGAACCGAGGCGGAGCCGGTGAGTTTTTTGCGCTCCTTGCCGTCCCACTTGATCGAGTAGAGGCCCGAGTCGCCGTATTTGCCGGTGAAGATGTAGCGATCTCCGCCGGGCGTGATCTCATTGTTGAACTCCGAGCCGTCCCACGTGGTGACGCGCCGAAGCCGCAGATAGGCGTCCTGAAGGTCTTCATCGGTGAACGGCGGCTCCTTCTCGTCCTTGTCCTCCTCGTCTTTATCCTTCTCATCCTTGTCCTTGCCTTCTTCATCCTCCTTATCGTTGTCTTGCTCGTCGACTTCCTTTGATTCACCCTGGTCGTCGCCGTTGTCTTTATCGTCGCCGTCTTTATCATCGTCGTCCTTCTTCGGGTCGTCCTTATCGTCGTCCTCGTCTTTCTTCGGCTTCTCGACCTTGAGCGGCTTGCGCTTCTTGGCTGCGGCGACGGCGTCTTTGTAATACTTCTCCAATTCCTTGGGCGTCAGCACTTCGAGGTCCTTGTCGAGGTAAACCATCCACACGTCGTATTCTTCATTAACCCGTTCCGAGACGAAGCTCAGGATTTTGCCGTCGGCTGACCAGCGCGGGCTCACGTCGTTGTCAGGGTGGCGGGTGACGTTGACGGCCTCGCCTTCGCCGTTGGCAGGGATGATCCAGATGTCGGTGTTGAAGTTGCGATTATTCCGGCTGTAGGCGACGTGCTTGCTGTTAGGGCTCCAGCGCCATCTCATGCCCGGGTCCCACGCCGTCACCAGCGTGCGGATCTCATTGCTCTCGATATCCAGAATCATCAGATCGCCGCGACTTCGGCGAAACGCCAGTGACTTGCCGTCCGGGGAGGGGTCCGGGTCGCGGTCGTTGTGTTCCGTTTGAACGACAGGCTCAATGTTGAACTTCAACGCGTCCCGCCAGCGTTCAGGTTTGAGTTCCTTGGGCAGCTCGTCTTCTTTCTTGTCCTCCTTGGCCTTTTCGTCCTCCTTCTCCGCGTCTTTTTCTTCCTCGTCCTCGGATTCCTCGCCCTCCTTGTCACCTTCGTCGCCGGCCGTGTCATCTTCGCCCGGTTCGTCTTGCTCGTCCTCATCCGGCTCGGCGGGCTTGTCTTCCTCCTCCTCCTCCTCCTCCGGGGGTTCCACCGCCTTGTCGAAATCTTCCTTTACTTCGCCGCGTGTCAACGACACGGTGGCCGCGTAGATAGACTCGGTCCCGTCGCTGTCGCTGGTGAAATACAGTTTCAACCCGTCGGGCGACCAGACGATGTTCTTCTCGCGGGCGTGACCGTGCGTCACGCGTACAGAGGGGCTTTTATCCTCGATGTTGCGCACGTACACCTCGCCGTATGCGACGTAGGCCATCACCTTGCCATCCGGGCTAAGCGCCGCCTCTCGGACGGTGCGGTTGATCGATTTGATCTGGTAGTTGTCCGCCTCGTCCTCGTTGGCGCTGATTTGGAGCGGCATGGGAGTCGGATCGCGCTTGGTCAGATCGAGCATGTACAACGTATCCCAGGCGGTCAGCACCACCTTCGTGCCGTCGGCGCTGACGTCGAAATCATGAATATCGTTGTTCTCAAACGACGTGAGCTGGGCGTTGTTCCCGTCACCGCGCTCGGCGTCCATGCGGTAGAGGTTGACGGTGTTCAGGTTTCGATCGGACAGGTACAGCAACCCCTCGGGGCCGACCCACTTCGCCTTGCCGTCGTTGCCTTCCCATCGGGTAAGCTTCTTGAACGAGCCGCCGTCGCGGTGGTACATCCAGACATCGCGCTGGTCCGCACCACGGTAGTGTCGGCGAGACCAACGCGCCCCTCCTCGGGTAAAGGCGGCCCGCGTCCCGGCTGCGTCGATGATCGCGTGCGAGCCGAAAGCGTCGTGCACGCGGTGGATCTCCCCCCCGCCGGTCGAGATCATGTACGGACGCGGCGAGCGATAGTTGTCACCCTCCAGATAAGCGGAAAACGTCACGACCTCCCGGCCGTCCTCGTCGACGCCGAATCCGTTCAGCCCGCAGGTCGTGTCGATATCGGTGACCTGGCGCACATCGGTGCCGTCGGCGTTCATAATGTAGATGTTCTGGTAGCCGTTGCGGTTGGATTCGAAGGCAACGCGTGTGCCGTCGCGGCTCCATGTCGAGTGCAGGTCGTCGCGCGGATGGGTCGTCAGCCTCTCGGCCGACCCGCCGGTTGACGCCGCCTTCCACAAGTCCCCCCGCCAGGAGAAGACGATCCACGACCCGTCCGGGCTGATGGATGGGAATCGCGGCAAGTCCACGTTGCTGACGGCGGTGACCTGCCCGGCGGGCTCTTCCATACGCCCTGCCTGGCCTTGCTGCCGCACAGCCGACGCCTCGGGACTTATGAACGGGGCACAACCCTGGACGCAGAACATCAAAGTGACGGCTGACAAGAGAATCCGTTTCATGGCGTTCCTTTCCGAACATCGTAACCTGTGCAATAACCAGCGGGAGCCGATCTCCCCCCCCGTTCAAACGGGGAGTTACCTCCACGTCGTCCCTATGGGACCAATCCCGTACAAGCTCGTAGGTCGGGGCAACAGACCATACACTTCATTCATGTTAACGAATGTCGAGTCGATGCACCGACCTACAGTCTTAGTAGGGTCGTTACCAGTTCTCAGCAAGGAGCTCGAAATGAGCCTGGGGATGCGCGCAGGCCGGACACGAATCCGGTGCCTCGGTACCTTCGTGCAGGTACCCGCAGTTCCGGCAGCGCCAGACGACCTTCTCCTTCTTCTTGAAGACCGTGCCTGCCTCCACGTTCGCAAGCAGGCCGAGGTATCGCTTCTCGTGCTGCTTCTCAGCGACGGCCACGGCCTCGAACACCTCTGCAATCTCTCCAAAGCCTTCTTCCCGGGCCACATTCGCGAACTCCGGATACATGCTCTCCCATTCGTAGTGTTCACCTCCGGCCGCGGCTTTTAGGTTCTCGGCCGTGCTGCCAATCAATCCGGCCGGGAACGCCGCCGTAACTTCCACGTCCCCGCCTTCCAGGAACTTGAAGAACCGCTTGGCGTGCTCTTTCTCCTGATTGGCGGTCTCTTCGAAGATGTCCGCAATCTGGACGAAGCCCTCCTTCTTCGCCTTGCTGGCGAAGTAGGTGTAACGGTTCCTCGCCTGAGACTCACCGGCAAACGCGGTAAGTAAGTTCCTCTCTGTCTTGCTTCCCTTCAAACTGCTCATCTGTACGCACTCCTTCGAAGTACTTCGAAAGCCCTAGTTTCCCTTCAGAATCTCGTCGTCGTACTCAATCTCAAACCGTAGCTTGTGCTTGGCTTCCTCCTGAGCCAGACCCAGCAACGTCGCTTTGAGGTTCGGGTCGTCTGTAGCCGATGCCAGATCGTTGTATAGCTTGAAGGCGGCCTTCTCGGCTTTCATGGCCAGGATGAGAGCCTCTTGATAATCCAGGTCAGCGGAAAGCTCGATTTCGACCAAATGATCGCCGATCTTCAGATCCAGCACGCGCTGCTCAGCCGACAACATTTGCTTACCTTCTTTGATTGCCAGAAGCTTGGCTTTGTGGCCCCTCTCCTCTTCCGCGAAGCTGAGAAAGGCCTCTTTCATATGCTCGTGGCTCATCTTGTTTGCCAAATTGGTGTAGAACTTGGCTGCGTGCTCTTCGCATGCAATCGCGAAACCCAGAATCTTGTCTACGGTATCCAGTGCCATGTCTGTCTCCTTCGGTTTTCCTTCCTCCCGCATGTAGCCGCGGGTGGCGTTCTGCCCGACAAGGAGAGGGGCGGCCAGACCGGCCCCTACGCCTTCTCAGGCTGCTCAGTTTACGATGTCTTGCAGCATGCGCGTCTCCTCAGATGACCGCCTTCACGGCTTTGAGCGCCGCCGCATAGTCTGGCTCATTGGTCATCTCAGGAACATACTCGGCATGCACAATCCTCCCTTTGCGGTCGATGACGAAGACCGCGCGAGTCAGCAGGCCCAGCTCGCGGATGTACACGCCGTAGGCCTCACCAAAGGTGCGGTACTTATAGTCGCTGGTCGTGATGACGCGCTCGATCCCTTCGGCACCGCAGAAGCGGGCCAGGGCGAATGGCAAATCGAGGCTCACACTCAAAACCACGACACCTTCCGACAGGCCGATCGCCTCTTTATTGAAAGTGCGAGTCTGGGTGGCGCAGACCGGCGTGTCGATGCTGGGGGCCACGCTCAGTACCCGGACCTTGCCGTGAAACAACTCGCACTCGATGTCGGCCAGATCGTTGCCCACCAGCTTGAAGTGGGGAGCCTGATCGCCCGCTTTGATTTCGAGGCCCACGAGTGTCAATGGCTTCCCCTTGAAAGTCACGGCATTCGCTCTTTCCATCATTTGTTGTGTCTCCTTTGCCTGTGCCTCTAGCTCGCTTGAATGACTCAGGTTTAGACTCGAGCCTATAGAAAACATCTGGCCGCGAGTGCTACAGACATCGCAGGAACGCAACAAGATCCTGCTTCTCCTGCTTCGTAAGTCTGACACCGGTGATCAGGTTGAAGAATTCAACGGTGTCTTCCAGGGTCAACAACCGCCGGTCGTGCAGATACGGCGGTGAGTCCTTGATGCCA
>Ga0114922_10001993_pt1 | contig 19288 bp, 24 predicted proteins | sample AartaG_FD_100975 | JGI IMG/M metagenome (GOLD analysis project Ga0114922, IMG submission 100975) | Deep subsurface microbial communities from Aarhus Bay to uncover new lineages of life (NeLLi) - Aarhus_00045 metaG | ecosystem: Environmental > Aquatic > Marine > Oceanic > Sediment | place...
GATATCTTTGACCTCTTATCTCTTGTTAATTTAGCTTAGTTTAACTCAGGTATTAGTGAGCAGGATTATCCTATTCCTTATTCATATCTCCTCTTTTTTAGTAACAGAGAATACTTAAACAACATCTGCTCTGAGTTCAGCAACATCAATTGGGTCTGCCTGTGGAGTGATTTTAACTGAGTTCGGGCCTACCATAAGGAATTCTGGGTCTACAAAGGTTTGGTAGACCAAGTCTTGAGTCTCAAAATATATCTTAAAGCCGTTAATCTCTACATTGCCTCTCTTAATGCTTGTGGCATCAGTAAACCTTAGAGTAAGGACAACTGCCCTCTCACCAAAATACATGGCATCAAATATCTGGGCTGGGAGGTTGAAGTAAAAGACCGGCTGGACACTCTCCTTAAGGAAGGTTGTAATCTTGGGCATATCTATAAGGAAAGAGCCAGTATTGGTAGTTGCAACCAATATATTATCTCCTGAGTTAAGGAAACCCTTGCTCACCTCTATGCTTGTGTGAACCCCACAGTCAGGATAACCAGTATATATCATCCTATTGTTTATGAGTATCTGTACAAGCCCCTCTTCTCTTGGGGGGCAGTCAGGAAGGAAGTCAAATACAGCGCTCTCAAGGTTTTCAAACTCTTTATCTGGTATCGAGAAGTGCTGCTCTGACAGAGCACCGGAATAATCAGTAACCTTGCCTGACACCAGCACATTATCCAGCATATACTCATTCACGCGCCAGAAGGCAGCTCCAGGGGTTGAGACCTGGAAGGTAAGGGTATTCTTAGGGGTCAGGTATTCCTTGGGAAGGGCTATTGGTTTGGGGCTTCCCTCTGTTACCTCAGCCTCAAATATCTTGTATTCATTAATCCAGATTATAAGCATGCCTGAGTGCTCCCTAACATTAAAAGAGAGCTTTACATCGTTGGTAGTCCTAGGGTCATAAAAGAAGACCATCTCCTCTGACTTATCGCTAAAAGCAGAGTTCTTAACATACAGAGATTCTGTCCTCTTAAGCTCATTAGCATTAGTAACTGTGAACACAAGGAATGAAGGCATGGTGTGCTCAACAAAATTAGCGCTTGGAGGGTAAAGCCTACCAGGTGTCTGGGAAAAAAGCACGGTTTTAGCTCCAGGAATGGGTGAACCAGGGCCACCAGTGCCAGGAATAGGCTCTCCCAGCAGTTCTGCTCTCTCAGCAGGAGAGAGGAAGAGGATATAAAAAATAATTAGAACAGCTATCAGAATCACAGTCACCCCAGCATGGTTGGCTGATTGAGCAAGCTTATTTTTCCATCTAGTCATAATCCCATTCTTAATAATCAAGATATATAAATTTATTGGTTTTATGAGAGGAGGGAGTAGCAGAGAAACAAAAAACATTATATATACTAATAAAGAACCTTAGAATAGATATGCAAATAATAAAGAAGAACCTAAGGCAAGGAGAAGTGACTGTAAAGGTTAATAACCCAGAAGACCTCTGGTTTTTAAGCCAAGTGATAAATGTAGATGACAGTATAAAGGGCAAGACTGAGAGAAAAATAAAGATTGGTAAGGAAGATGATAGAAAACAGAGCGTTACAAGAAAAACCGTTTTCCTTGAAATAAAGGCAGAGAAGATAGAGTTTCATAAATACTCAGAAAATCTCCGCATAAGCGGAATCATTCTGCAGGGGCCGGATGATGTGCCACGCGGCAGCCACCACACCTTTAACATCGAGGAGGGCAAGGTAGTAACCATAAAAAAAGAGGAGTGGCTGGGTTATCAGCTTGAAAAGATAAAAGAGGCAACCCAGAAGCTCAAAACCAAGATTCTGATAGTGCTTATGGACAGAGAGGAAGCCCTGTTCGCCCTGCTGAAGCACCAGGGATATGAGGCTCTGGCCAAACTAAAAGGAGAGGTGGCCAAGAAAAATGTGGAAACCGGCAGTAAAAAGAATTTCTACAGCGAAATAATCACTAAATTAAAAGAATATGACAAAAGGCTTGAGCCCAGGAACATAATAATAGCAAGCCCAAGCTTTTGGAAAGAATACCTGATGAAGGAAATGCCAGATGAATTAAAAGAGAAAATCACTCTATCAACCTGCTCTGACATAAAGGAAACAGCAATCCAAGAAGTTCTACAAAGACCCGAACTCTTCAAGGTGCTGGAGAGTGACAGGGCAGCCAAGGAACTAGGAATGGTAGAGGACTTATTAAAAGCTATTTCAAAAGACGAGGCATGCTACGGCCTAAAAGAGTGCAAAGAGAAGGTAGAAATTGGGGCTGTAAAAGAACTTCTGGTAAGCTATGAATTCATACATAAGACAAGGGAGCAGAACAAGCATAAAGAAGTTGAGAGCATGATGAAACTGGCTGAGAAAATGAAAGCAAAGGTCCATATCCTAAGCACAGAGGAAGCAGAGAAGAAACTGGTCGGGCTGGGAGGAATAGCTGGTATTCTAAGATGGAAAACTCAATAGACCAACCCATAAAGACAAATTTTCTCGTGGATGATATTCTTGCAAAAAAGGAACTGAGTAATCTTAACAAAGAGTTTGTGAATGAAAAAGTGGGCTTCTTCCTTGATAAACACAAGAAGATAAAGGAAAAACTAGAGCAAAGCAAATACTCTGAATTTAGGCGTTCAAAAGAATATAAAGAAATAATTAAGGGAGTGAGGGCAGAGCTAAGAGAGGTGTATGGTGTTTTTATTATGAAGGACTATAAGAAAAGGGACACGCTCTTGGAAGACCTAAAAAAGGATTCTTCAATAGAAAACCATAACATGATTCTAGCATTACATAAGTCAAGCAAGGAGAGACTCCCCTATTATTCTCTGGTTTACAAAAAAATATTTGAGATAACCGGCATTCCAGAGAGAATCGTTGATTTTGCCTGCGGACTGAATCCCTTTAGCTATCCCTATCTTGGGTGCAAGCCAGCATACTTGGCATGCGACCTTGCTGAGAAAGATCTTGAGTTCATAAATGCTTACTTCAGAGCCATGAAAATAAAGGGCAACTCCAAGAGAGTTGACCTAATAAAGGATGATTTAAATGACATTGTGAAAAAAGAGGATTTGGTCTTGCTGCTAAAGACCCTTGATTCGCTGGAGGCAGTAAAGAGGGATATAAGTGGGCAAATTTTAAGGGCTCTCAAGGCAAAATTCATAGTGGTTTCATTCTCAACCAAGAGCCTTGGGGGTAAGAAAATAATACGAAAAGAGAGAAGAACCTGGTTTGAAAAGCTTATAAAAAAGCTTAATTACAGGTTCGAGGCATTTGAAATCCCAGACGAGACATTCTATGTGATAACCAAATAAAGATACTTTTTGCTATCCTTTTCTGGTGATAAAAAAAAGGCCTGTTTTGAAACTATTGGATGAGTGTAAAAAATAGTAACATATAAATAGTAGTTATGGGTTTTTGGTATTAAAAAGGGGTGATCAGTCCTACTTTTGGGAGGTAGTAATATGATTGTAAAAGAGGAGTTTCTAACAAAGCTAAGAAGATACTTTGGGCTTAATCTATACGAGGTTAAGATATGGACTGCTCTTCTATCAAGAGGGGTGAGTACTGCTGGTGAACTGAGTGACATAGCAAATGTGCCAAGAAGCAGAAGCTATGACATCCTTGAAAGCCTGGAAAAAAAGGGGTTTGTGGTAATGAAGCTTGGTAAGCCAATAAAATACATTGCTGTGGCACCAAAGGAAGTGGTTGAGCGTGTAAAAAAGAATATGAAGCAAGATGCAGATGAGCGTGTGAAGAGACTTGAGGGCCTTAAGAAAACAGACGTGATAAAAGAGCTTAACTCCCTGCACACACAGGGCGTGGAGCTAATCGAGCCTTCTGACCTGTCAGGCTCACTAAAAGGCAGGCATAACCTATACAACCACCTGGAATTAACCATCAGGAACGCTGAGAAGACAGTTACAATAATGACAACCACGCAAGGCCTGATAAGAAAGGTTGAGGGTCTAAAGCCTGTTTTTGAGCAGATAAAAAAGAGGGGTGTGAAGGTTAGGATTGCTGCCCCGATTACCAAAGAGGCAGAGAAGGCTGTTAAAGACCTCTCTGGTGTTGCAGAGGTCAGGCACACTGATGCAAAAGCCAGGTTTGTTGTTGTTGACAGCAAAGAGCTCATCTTCATGGTGATGAATGATGCAGAAGTGCATCCAACTTATGACATAGGCATTTGGATTAATACGCCCTTCTTTGCAAAAGCTCTTGAAGATATGTTTGAGCTCGCATGGAAGTCCATGAAGAAAAAAGCCAAGGTTTAAGCGTAGGGCTTTGGCTAAATTTTTTGTTTTTATTCCTCTTTCTTATTCTATTTTCTATCTTTTTCTAGCCAGATATTGAGTCAACCAATACTTTTATATACTTTTTAGAATAACTCAGGATTAATATGAACAACATCAAGGACCTGGTTAAAACCCTGCATCCGCTTGAGAGAAAAGTGGTTCCTTTGCTTAGAAATAACTCTATTTTCTCTGATATTGTTAAGAAGAGCGGCTTAAAGGAGGTTGAGGTCATGAGGGCTCTGCAGTGGCTGCAGAGCAAAGAGGTCCTTAAAATAAAAGAGGATGTAAGAGAGGTTGTTGAGCTTGAGAAGAACGGCAAAAAGGCATTGGAAAAGGGCCTGCCGGAGATGGTTTTTCTGAATACCACCAAAAACAAGGCAAAACTACTCAGTAAAATAAAGGAAGAGAGCGGGCTTAACAGCCAAGAGATAAATGCCTGTATCGGCCTTCTTAAAGGCAAAGCAGCAATCCATATTGGCAAGGGAATGGTTGTCAGTATTAATGATAATGGAAGGAAGATGCTGGAAAGAGGGAGTCTTGAGGAGCAACTCCTAAAAAGAATTTCAAAAGAAGAGCTTGATGTTTCTAAGTTCAGTGATGAAGAGAGCTTTGCTTTTCAAAACCTCAGGAAGCGCAAGGACATGGTTAAGACAGTGCTAAAAAAAGAGTGGCATATAATCCTGAGCGATACTGGAAAAAGGCTGGTTACTGTTAAATTTGGATCTGAGAAGACCATTGAAAAGCTAACACAGGGCATGCTGAAGACCGGTTCCTGGAAGAACAAGGAGTTCAGAGCATACGATATCAAGATGAAGGTCCCAAAGATAGAGCGTGGTAAGAGACACTTTATTAACCAAGCAATTGAGTATATTAAGAAAATCTGGTTAGAGATGGGCTTTGAAGAGATGACAGGGAGTCTGGTGCAGACCTCGTTCTGGAATTTCGACGCCCTATTCACAGCCCAAGACCACCCTGTACGGGACTTGCAAGACACCTTCTTTATAAGAAATCCAGCTCTTGGCAGACTGCCTGATAAAAAGATTGTTCAAAGAGTGAAAGCAACGCATGAAAACGGGTGGACAACAGGGAGCAAAGGCTGGCAATATGATTGGAAAGAAGAAGACGCAAGGAAGAATGTTCTAAGGACACACACCACCTGCCTATCAGCCCAGACAATAGCTAAATTAAAAGAAAGTGACCTGCCAAAAAAATTCTTCTCAGTAGGAAGGTGCTATAGAAACGAAACCCTTGATTATAGCCATTTATTTGAGTTCAACCAGATAGAAGGCATTGTTGTGGATGAAACTATAAACTTTAAGCATCTGGTTGGTTATCTGAAAGAGTTCTTTAAAAAAATGGGTTATGAGAAGGTCAGGGTAAGGCCCGGATACTTCCCCTACACTGAGCCGAGTGCAGAGGTAGAGGTCTATGACCCTAGAAAAGGGAAATGGCTGGAGCTCGCTGGCTCTGGTATTTTCAGGCCAGAACTAGTAAAACCCCTGCTTGGAAAGGCAGTGCCTGTGGCGGCCTGGGGCATGGGTCTTGGGAGAATAATAAAGATGTACTATGGAATTGATGATTTGCGAGATTTTTACAAGAATGACCTAAAACAGTTGAGAGAAATAAAGGCGTGGTTAAAATGAAGCTAAACACCCTTGTAAGGTTTTTGAATAAGGAGTTGAGAGTAAAAGCAATCGAGGACAGCTCAAGAAACGGGCTTCAAGTGAGGGGCAGGAAGGAAGTAAAAAAGATTGGTATTGGTGTTGATGCCTGCATGGACGTGTTCAAAAAAGCAAAACAGCAGAACTGCGATGCTGTCCTTGTTCATCATGGTCTAATCTGGAATAAAAAGAAAACTGACAAGAAAACTAAGGAGAGACGAATCAGTTATCTAAAGAAGAACAAGATGTCTTTGTTAGGATATCATCTTCCACTAGACATACACAGAAAGTATGGAAATAATTCCCTAATCATGGACTTTTTAGGGACTAAAGAAAAGAAGAGATTTGCTAAGTTCGGCTTTAAGGGATGCTTTGAAAGACCTGTTGAGATCAGAAAGCTTGTTAACAGAATAAACAAGGAGATGAAGACAAAATCACACTGCCTGCTCTTCGGCAAAAAAAAGGTTAGAACAATAGGTGTGGTCTCGGGCAGTTGGAAAGAAGGAGTTATGACTGCTATTAATAATAATCTTGATGTTTATCTGGCCGGAGAGATTCAGAATGTATACCCCCTAACAAAAGAGAATAACATCAATGTTATCTTTGCCGGCCATTATGCAACAGAAACCTTTGGTGTGAGAGCAGTTGGAAAGCTACTAAAGGATAGATTCGGATTAAAAATTGTTTTTATTCATAATCCTACCAGGATATGAGGGACATAAGGAATATAAGAACAAAATTAAAAGTAAAATGCCAACAATAACCTTAAACAAAACAGTGCTGGAAAAGCTGGTTGGAAAAAAGCTTGGGTTAGAAGAGCTGAAGGAACGTATGGGCATGCTGGGCACTGACCTTGAGAAGATAGAGGGAAATGAAATTGTTGTAGAGGTGTTTCCTGACAGGCCAGACATGCTCTCTGAGCAGGGCTTTGCCCGCGCATTATCCTCTTTTATTGGCGTTAAGACTGGCCTACGTAAGTATAAGGTGAGCAAGGGAGGTAAGGACTATAAGGTCATTATTGATGCTTCTGTGAAAAAAGTCAGGCCCTACACTGCCTGTGCTATTGTAAAAAACCTGAAGTTTGATGATGAGAAGATAAGAGAAATCATTCAGATACAGGAAAAACTGCATGTGAGTGTCGGGAGAAACAGAAAAAAACTAGCAATTGGAATCTATCCTCTTGAGGACATAACCCTACCCATAAGATATATGGCTAAAAAACCAAAAGAAATCAGGTTTGTTCCATTAGAATCCAACAAAGAAATGAACGGGCTGGAGATCCTGCAAAAACATCTGGCTGGAAGAGATTACGCCCATCTATTGGAAGGAAAAGAGCTGTTCCCCATATTCATAGATGCAAAGGATGATATACTCTCAATGCCCCCAATTATTAATTCCCATAAAACAGGAAAGATTACTGAAAAAACAAGAGATGTTTTCATTGAGTTCAGCGGATTTGACTATGCCACTTTGAACACAGGGCTCAACATTCTCGTGACTGCTCTTGCAGATATGGGTGGGGGGGTATATGAAATGGTGCTAGAGTATGGAAAAAAGAAGGTTATGAATCCGAATTTGAAACCTGTTGAATGGAATTTAGATATAAATTATGTTAACAAATGGCTTGGCTTAGAACTATCTGAGGCAGAGATAAAAAAATTGCTTGAAAAGATGGGTCATGATTATAAGAACAAAAAAGTGTTAGTGCCTGCATACCGAATGGATGTACTGCACCAGGCAGACCTTGCAGAGGACATAGCAATAGCTTATGGATATGAGAACTTTGAGCCAGAGCTGCCTAATCTTTCTACCCTTGGTCAGGAAAACAAGTTTGAGGAGTTTAAATCAAGGATTGCAAACATACTCGTCGGGCTGGGCCTAGTTGAAACCACCTCTTATAATCTTACAAGCAAGGAGCACCATAATAAAAAGATGTGTTTTGAAGCAGAGGTGGTTGAGCTTGAAAATGCCCTTACCAAGGAATATTCTGTGCTAAGGAGTTGGTTAATCCCAAGCCTGATGACTGTCCTATCTGAAAACACTAATAGAGAGTATCCACAGAATATTTTTGAGATTGGAAACATATTCAAGCTTAATAAGGCTAATAAAGGAACAGAAACTGGTGTTGAAGAAAACATCAGGCTAGGAGTTTTAATGTGCAGTGCCCAGGTTGATTTTACACGAGCAAAGCAGATGCTTGATGCAGTCATTAATGCTCTTGATATCAAGTATGAGATTAAAGAAGCAGAGCAAAAATCATTTATATCAGGAAGAACAGCAAGAATCCTTGTGAATAATAAAGGAGTTGCTTATCTTGGCGAAATCCATCCGCAGGTTCTTGAGAATTTCGGATTAAAGACTCCTGTCGCTGGTTTTGAGCTAAACCTGACAGAACTCTATGATTTAGTAAGAAAAGAAAAAGCAGGTGATTAAGGATGGGAAGAAGATTACAGATTGCAGTTATTGGAAGCAGTAAATCAATATGCACAAAAAAGGCTTATTCTCTTGCAGAAAAAGTAGGTGAAGAGATAACAAAGATAGGGGCAATCACCCTTACAGGAGGCGGCCATGGAGTGATGGAGGCTGCTATGAAAGGAGCAAAGAGAGGCGGCGGTTTAACCTTAGCAATCCTTCCCTGGGAGAAGATGGATAACCATAACAAATATTGTGATGTTATTGTTGCTACAGGCATTGGTTGGTCAAGAGACGCTATTAATCTTAACAGTTGTGACGGGGCCATCATTGTCGGGGGTGGGGCAGGAACTCTTAATGAGGCAACATACGCGTATATTGAGGACATCCCTATTGTCGCTCTCACTCCAAGCGGGGGGATGGCTAAAACTCTGACAGGTATTTATTTTGATGAACGAAAAACAGAGAAGGTTATCGGGGTAAATACTCCTAAGGCTGCTGTTGAAGTTCTTCTTAAGGAAATCAAAAAGAAGAGGAGGAAGAGTAAGCGCCCAACCCTTATTATGAGGAAACAGGATTATTAAAAGATCATTAAAAGAATAAAAATAATAAAATAATTTTAAATAATTTAATTCTTATTTCTTCTCTCCTTTTTTAGGAGGGGCTGTTGTTTTGGTTTCCGGTTCCTTCTTTTTCTCTTTCTCTGTTCCTGTCTTGGTGCCCATCTTAGTTTCTGCCTTTAGAGTGGTTTTCGCTTTTTCTTTTACTGGCTGTTTAGCTGGTTTTACTGGCTTCTGCTTCTTTTTCCTGACCTTCTTTGGCCTCTCTGTCTTCTTTTTCGCCTTGGTCTCTTTAATCTCAATCTTCATTTCCTTGAAAACCCTAATAATCTCTGTCTTGGGAGCATTCTTAGTCACCTTCACTGTTTGGTCTAATGGCTCAAGGTGTCTTATATTACACTTACGTCTCCTTGTCTGTCCATCTATTAAAACGTGGTTTTTATCAAGGACATCTACAATAACACACTTCATACCAGCGTCTCTTCCTGCTATTTTAATACAGATTCTTCCGATTTCAAACATCTTATTTCCTCCGCATCCTCAGATATCTTGGTTTTTGTCACCAAAAACCCAGTGGATGCCATTGAATGAACATGATAAAATTTTATTATCTTATGGGTAATCTCAAAGATCAGCTTAACTTCAACCTGGCTTCTTTTTTGATTTTTTCTCTTGCACATGCAGCGCAGAGAAACCCCCCATACGGCCTTTCAGCCCTTTTCTTAGTCTTGGGAGTGTTCTTTGCCTTCTCAGATCCCAGCCTTGGAATTCCTTTTAAATCCTTACCGCACTTAGCGCACTTATGTGTTTTGGGTTTTCTCTCTACATACACCTGCTTGGTTTTTCCGCCAGGCATTTTCTTCTGAACCCTTCTAAGGCTTCTAGATCTATATTTTGGTCTTGGCATTTTATACTTCTCTCCTCGAGAATAAGGGGGCATTTATAAATGTTTGTGTTTACAAACACAAACATTCTCAGGAATTATTATCAGAAAAACTTTGTTTTCCAAAAATAGAATTTTTGGATTCACAAATCTAAGATTTGTGATTTTCTGGAATCGCAAATCAAAGATTTGCTTGTTTTAATTTTTGTTGAAGGTTGTGGATAAAAACCGATTTAAAAACCAATTAAAAATTAGAATACTTTCATTACCTTCCTAAGACCAATGCTTATAATCACGCTAAAGATTATATATGTCCAGAGCCAGTTTATCTTCCACCCAATCAAGTCTTGTAAAGGGTAAATTTTCTCATTTCCAATAACTATTTTTTTGAGCTTTGAATTCTTAATTGGCTTCTCCGGCTCCTCATACTTGCGCTCAGAACTGATCAGCAGGTCTTTTTCATACTCTTCGTTGTTATAGTTAATAGTAAGCATATATTCTCCTTCTCCCCCCCTTAACTGCCATACTGCTTTGTTGTCAGCTATCTCTTGAGTGGAATTGCCAATTATTTCCAAGTCCGGAATAGCGCTTAGGTTGACTATAGCTACGTGTCCTTCATCAAAAAAGGCAGTCACCTCAAAAGTCTGGTTGGATTCTATAGGATAATAAGCCATATGGGTATTAAGCCAGCCAAAGATAATGATTATAGGAATGAAGGTGTACAGGGTTGCCTTAAAACTGCTCTTCATGTACTCCATGTTCCCCTTCATAGCCTGCTGTTGGAGCTCCATTGCCTTTTGAGGCTCTTTTTTGCCAAGCTCCCTTATCTTCTTCTGGCTCTCTTTCATCTCCTCTTTTATTCTCTTCATCTTCTTCTGGTCGGTTGTGTACTTATAAACCAGGGTAATTAGAAGAGTGATTATAAATGAAATAAGGAGAATGGCTAGTATAGGGGGCATCCTAAGAAGTGGGCTGAATATGGGATCTAAGATATTTTCAAAAACCATTCTTTAACTCACCTCGTCTTCTAAAAGGAAACCTCATCCTGTTATAAACTTTCTCATCATTGGGTTCATATCCATCATGTGCTGCTGAGCAATCTCTTCATAGAGACGATACACTATCATAACTGTAAGTAGGATTCCTGTCCCGCTCGCTAGAGCGCCAGAGATGTCTGCAAGCGCTGCCAATAGACCAACAGCAAGCCCGCCAACAACGGTTAATGGCCAGATATATCTATTAAGCATTCTTTCAAGTACGCGCACATCCTTTCTGAAGCCAGGTATCTGGAGTCCAGAACTAAGCATCTGGTTGGCCTGGCTCCTAGCATCAAGCCCAGATGTCTGCACCCAGAAAATGCTAAAGACCATAGCTCCAAGCATCATGAAGAGCACATAAACAAGGGCCTGCATTAGATGAACCGGTTGTAGTGACTGCGTTATTATATTACGAACAATCTGCGGTCCATAAAGCCAGGATGCTAAACCAGACACAGGAGTATTCCCTGAGAAAGTACCAAGGAGATTTATGCCTGCATTCGATAATAGTCTCGCAAATAGCTGAATATTAGCAATAAGGGCTGCTACAAGGATTACAGGTATGTTACTGGTGTAAAAGAAGTGCAGGGGCCATCTTACTCCATATCCCCTCACTCTTCCAAAGCTTAAAGGGACCTCTACCCTCATAGCCTGGGCATAAACAACAAGCAGGAACACAACAATGGTCGCTACTATTGCTGCAAACATCAGGGCTGCTGTTACAGGGTCTCCTGTACTTAAAGATTGTATAAGGGCAGGAACAGCACCTGTAGCAACGCCGGGATTATTAGGGCTTGGTAAGGGGTTGAAGGCTCTTATGAATATGCTCTGGGAAACTCCTGCTGCAATGAACAGGCTTATTCCTGAGCCAAAGCCCCACTTGCTAACAACCTCATCCATGAATAGAATCATTAGTCCTCCTAGGAACAGCTGAAAGATTAGAATCCCAGAGGAGATTCCTGATGCTGGGGTCAATCCGCCCATCTGAACGTATATAAAAGCTTCTAGGATTATGAAGCCAACAGATAAGAGTTTCTGAATCCCCTGAAATCTTTTCTTTCCCTCATGAGTTGTCAAGTCAAACTTTACAAGCCCAGAGCCATTCAGCAGCTGCAGCACAATGGATGCTGTAACAATTGGACCTATACCAAGGCTGATAATGCTTCCAAAGCTTGCTCCAAGAATCACTGATAAGAACTCAAACTGCTGAAGAGCATTGCCTCCAAGGCCGTATAATGGAATGAGTCCAAGAATAAAGAACAGGACCAGCATTATAAGAGTCCATTTCAGCTTTTGCTTAAAAGATAATTTTTTCTGTGTAGGGGCTTGTACTTCAGGAAGGTTGTATAGTATGTTTTCAAAGGCTCCCATTTTTAAACCCTGCTTCTAGTTTATTTAGCGTTAGCGTCGCAGATCTTTAGTTATTTATTATCCCTTATTTATTATTTCTTAATTATCTGTTTTTTATTTTCTTTTGCTTTATCTTCATGTTTAGGCTTGTCCTCTTTTGGTTCCTGTGATTGTGACTGCTCTTTTGGTTCTTGTTCTCCTTGTGCTTTTTGTTTTTTCTGTACTTTCTGTACCTTTTCTTGTGTTTTCTGGAGAACCCTTACATCACCGCCTGCTTTTTTCACTTTTCCAACAGCCTTTTTGGAAGCGAAATCTGTGATTATAATAAGCTTTTCCTTCACAGCGCCAGTTCCTAATAATTTGTTATAGCCAAGCTTCTTCAGTTCGATCTCATAACCAGCTGGTTTTTTAATAGCAAGCCCTTTTTCAAGCCAAGCATTAAGATTCTCATGAATAGCACCTAAATTAAGAGCCTTTATCTTTTTTCTGTTCTTTGAGGTAAATCCCTTTTTACCGCTCTTTACTTTCCAATAGAGAGGTTTTTTTGCATCTCCTCTCTTGCCGCTTCCAGCTCTACCTCTGCCTCCCCGATTGCCAGCCCCTCTTCTTTTTTTCATAGAGCCACAACCATGGGTTTTGCTTCCCCTATACTTCTTAACTTTTTTCTTTTTGAAACGCATTTTTATTATTTAGCTCTGTTTTATTTTATCTTCTTATCATTAAATCATCTTTTTTATTAAATCATTAACCTTGGGACCCCGGTAACCAAGAGCACCCCCTTTATTAAAAGGAACTTTTATTCCCTTTCTCTCAAATCCACCTCTTGGGGGGTGAAGTAAAAAGAATTTCTTATAATATTCTTTGTGAACGGGATCCTTCTTCCCTCTTTTATCCAAGAGCAGCTTAAGGGTTGCATCATCGAGTTCTCCATAAGTAACATAATCCTTGCATTTTACAGTAGCAGCCCGGTTGCTAGGATTATCCTCAACAACAACACAAGCATGCTTCCTTCTAAGTCTCAATGAAAATAGGGCTCCCTTGATATCTTTTCTTATGCCTATCAGCCCACGCACAAGGATTATACCTACTTTACTATGTGTTTTATGCACTTTCTTTTCCCCTTCTTTTTTCTCTTGCTCTTTCTTTTTTGGCTCTTTTGGCTTGGTTACCCTGCTCTTGCTGCCTGTCGTCCTTGTACTGGCTTTCACTGTCTTACTTACTTTTTGTCCTGGACTCATTTTTCCTTTTCCTGTTTGCCTTCATCTTGTTTTTCATCAGGCTGCCCTTTTTTCTCACCTGTACTTCCCTCTGCGATTGCAAAGGTAGCAAAGTGTTCTGGCTGCACCTTGGTGCGCACGAGTTTCTTAAGAGCATCTTCACAAGCATAAACAAAATTGACTTTATTCTTGGTCTGGCCCCGGGTCTTGGTCCAGATATCCTTTATACCCGCCAAACCCAGTATCTTGGCTATCTCTTTTTCACAACAAAGGCCTTTTCCCTTAGGAGCAGGCATCAGCTCCACAACTACAGAGCCACACTTGCCCTTCACAGCAAAGGGTATTGAATGAGGGGTTCTACAGCCGCACTCCCATGAGCCACAGCCCCTTCTCATCTTGAATAAATTGAGCTTGGCTTTTCTAATGGCTTTTTCTCTTGCAGGCACAGTCTCCTTTGCCTTACCAAAGCCAATGCCTATGTGCCCATCCTTATCGCCAACCACAGCCATGGTTGAGAATTTTGGCTTGTTACCCTCTCTTGTCTTTTTCTGAGTCTGTCTGAATACACGCCTTGCGCCCCCTCCAAACTTACCCTTGGACTGCCCTATGAGCAGGAGGTCCTGCTCTAAACTCAGAAGGGAGTCAACGACTTCTGGTTCAAGTATTCTTAATGAATTATCAAGAATCTCGTCAATGTTTGTTATCTCTCTCTCTTTCACTTTTCTACCCAGCTCTGTATTAGGCTTCCATTCAGAGATATCAGCCTGCCTTGTTTCTCTGGCATTACCTCCCCCTCTTGATCTGCCTCCTCTTGGCGACATTTTCTTCTTTGTTTCCTCAAAGCCCTTCTTTTTTACAGCAGCCCGTCTCCCGGTCTGGGTTTTCTTCCCTCTGCCTTTTGTCTTTTCCTTCCCTTTCTCTTTTCCTTTAGATTCTTTTTTCTTAGCCATTACCATCAACTCTCATTAACTCTCATTAACTCTCATTAACTCTCATTAACTCTCATTAACTCATAATCTTTTTCTTGTAAACCTCAAACTCCTGTTGTAGTTTTATAGGATCTAATTTTTTCTTCCTGTAATCAGCAAATCGAACAGGGTTCTTGTTAGCTGAAAAAAAGGCGGTTATGTGTTTTCCAGACAATCTTTCCTGTGAAGGGAAGATATCTTCTGAAGCCATCACCTTTAGACCAGCATCAATCACTCCTTTAAGTCCAGCATAAATCTTCGACCCCTTTACAGGAGTCTGCAACCCAACATCAAGGATTGCCTCATTTATTTTCTTAGCAAGAGCCTTTTTGCCTAAAAGAAGGCCAGCCAAGTAGCATGCAGGCAGGTTCTTACATGAATATTTCCAGCCAAGCTTCTTTAAAACAGTGGAGTTAACACCGCAAAGGACCTTATCTCCATTGGAAGAGTATTCTGCTATCTGGAGGAGAATTTGTTTGTTGGTCTTTCTAATTATAAGCCTGAGCTTCTTGCTTTTCAGCAGGCTAAGCCTTTTCTTATAATTGGTTTTCCCTTCCCTTTTCCTGCGAAACAACACTGTTTTCTTTACTTTCATTTTCTCCCCTTCTTCTTAGGTGTTACTTTCTTGACGGGTTTCTCAACTTTCTTCTCCTTCTTTTCATTTCTCTTAGGTTTCGGTTTTGCCTGTTCTGTAGCTTTCACCTTTTTTAAGAGCAATTTATTCTCAGTAATATACAACTTAATGTGGCTTATGTTTCTAAAGAAGCCTCCCTTTGATTTGGTGTAAAGCTCCTTGAAAACGCTTGGCTTTATTAGCTTGCGCTCCTTAAGGTTATTCAGGAATTTCCTCTGGGCCCTTATCTTCTTCATCCAAGCCTCTTTTTTAGACTCACGGGCAGTTGATTTCCCCTTTCTCCTTCCTTCTCCTTTTCTTAAGCCCTTACTCTTCTGAAGTTTTCTTTTATTGGCTCTGGCTCTTGATACCCCCTTCTTTGGCTTCTCCTTTATAGCGCCTTCACCGACGAGCAGCCTTATGTCTGTCTTGGTAATGGCCTCTTTTATGTCTTCCAGTCTCGAAGGCTCAAATATTACTCTATTTTTAGAGCATCCAAGGATGCTTGCTGAAAGCCTTTTCTGAAGGGTTAGTTTCATTGTTTCTTCCTCTTAATCATTCTCATTCTTAATCAGGTTCTATGTCCTCTTGGTAAGCAGCTTGTCTTTTTCCTGCTTCTCAAGCTTCTTCTTCTCATCCTCTGCTAGTTCTTCTTTTTTGTCCTCTTCTGGCTTTTCCTTTGTCTTCTCGGCCTTCTTTACCTTTTCCTCAATTCCTTTCTTCTTCTTTACCTCTGCCGTCTTCTTCTTTTTCTTCTCTTGCCTTTCCCTTACTTTCTCATCAATTTTTGTAATAGTCACATCAGCGTCAAGGTTAAGTAAAGGGAATCCCTTCTTCTTCAGCTCTTCAATCAGGAGTTTTCTTTTCTTATCTCCTATTCTTGAGGACAAGAGCACACCATCCTTTTTGGTTAAGGACTCTAACTGCCCAATATTTGAAATAATCACTGGCCTAACTCCAGATTTATGTAAGCCCCTTACTTTGGCAGGGACCCGGTAACCACTGCTTGGATTTTTGACATGCCCCTTCTTCTTAAGCCTCTGTTTGTTATGAAGTCCTCTTGGTCTTCTCCATAGCTTTGCAAGTCCCTTCTTTTTACGGTGGTCCTTTCTCACAAAGCCAGGCTTTTTCTTCTTTGCCTGTGTTCTCTTTCCCAAGAGCTCTTTTACTTCTGTCATTTTATCTTATTTCATCTCATTTTATTGGCTTACCATCCTTTTCAATCATAAATATGCCGTCCTGAAAGATTCTTTTATCAAATCCAGGTCTTCTTGTGAGCTTCTCAATAAGTGCGGCTGTCTGGCTTGTTTTTTCTTTATCAACGCCCTCTACAAGGATTTCCTGCCCTTCAATCTTTACATTAACCCCCTCTGGAAGGTTAAGAGTTCTGGGCACGGTTTCCCCAATAAAGTTCTTTATCTCAAATACCTCTCCCTTCACACTAACCGCCATTGGGAAGTGGCCTGAGCATATCTTTAGTTTATATGAGTGCCCCTCACCAACTCCTCGAAGCATATTTCTTAGGTGTGCGAGATATGACTTGATAAGCTTCTTTTCTCTCTGGGTTGCTCCCTTTGCCTCAAAAACAATCTTGTTGCCTATAACTCTTGAAACAACGCGTGGATTATACAGCTTCTTGTGTACATCTCCTTTTTGTCCTTTAACCATGAATATTCCGTCTTCTATCTTAATGGTGACCCCCTCAGGAACCCCCAGCTCCTCTTTCATGTCTGCTCTGGTTTTTTTCTCCATTTTTATCAGCAATTTATCATCAATCACAATCAATAACAGTAACTTACCAGTCTTCCGCCAATTCCTTTCTCTTTAGCCTCACCATGGGTCATCATGCCCTGCGGTGTGCTTACAATAAGCATTCCAAAGTCTTTTGCAGGCAGGAATCTTTTCTCAAACTTCTCAAAGGTGTCTTTTTTTACACTGAACCTTGGCTTTATAACCCCTGTCTTGTTGATTCTCCCAATAAGGTGAATCCTCAAAAAACTACCTTTTGAATCCTTTATCTCCTCAAGACTCCCAAGGTACTTGTGTTCCTGCATGATGCTGAGCACCTTCTTTATGGTCTTTGAGTTATTCATAGTAACAATTTCTTTTTTTCCTGCTTTTTCATAAGCATCAATCTGTGACAACACATTTGATAAGGGGTCATTAAGACTCATTTTTCTACCTCAACTGTATTTTTTGAAACCAATCTCATGAGCAATCTCTCTAAAGCACTGTCTACAAAAATGTAGGCCATATGAACCTATGTGTGCTGATGTTCTTCCACACCTCCTGCATCTCTTTGCTGTTCTCCCATGCTTTCTTTTCCTAGGAACATTATGCTTTAGGAACTTTGCATGCTTTGCTGGTTTATCCTTTATCTGTTTCAAAACCTTGGTATGATGGCTTGTGGTCATTTTACTCCTCTCTGGTTTCTTCCTCTTCTATCTTGATTGAATAATTTTTCTTCATAAACTTGATGGCTTCTTCCTGGTTTATTTTATGGGACACGGGGATTCTCTTCTTCATGATCTTCCTCTTCTTGATTCTAAAACCAGGCCTTTCAAGGGTTAATGAAACCTGAAGCCCCAGGATTCCTATTTTGTGGTCATATTTCACTCCAGGGATGTCGATATATTCATGTATCCCAAAGGAAAGATTGCCATAATCATCAAAATTAGATTCTGATAATATATTGTTACGGGCAGCGAGCAATCTCTTAATGAGTTCTTTGGCTTTCTCCTTTCTAAGGGTTATTTTACATCCAATAGGAAGGCCAGGCCTTAGCCCCCAGCCAGCAATCCTTTTTTGGGTTATGGTCTTAACAGGGGGTATGCCAGTAATGTTCTTAAGCAGGGTAGTTCCTTTCTCCAGTACAGCCTGCTCTTTACCAGCCCCTATGTTAAGGGTGAGCTTCTCTATCCTTATATCCCTCATCTTTGAACTCATTTTTTCATTTTTTCCTGTCTTTAGTAAGGGTTATCACTGGTTCTGTCTTGCCAACAACAAAGGCGTATGCTTTTTTTGTCTCAAATACATCCTTGCCTATCTTGAAGACAATATTGTCCAGCTTGAAATCATCAACATTAACCAAGAGCCCTGTGTGTTTCCCTTTGTACAGGAAAACCAAGGCCCCTTTCTCTAACTTAAGGACTCCCTTTACTTTTTGCTCTGGAATAGTGTACAAAACAGAATCATTGGTGTTTACATCTTTAAGAATAGCATTATCTTTTCCTAAAAGGATGTTACGCCCATCTGAAAAACTGGCTTGTGTCTTATCTTTTGGTAGCTGCTTCTTATTAAGAACCTTTGAGAGCTTTAGTTTAGCCTCCTCTTCACTTATCTTTAACATAAAGAGCTTGTTGCCTTCACCAACCACAAGTCTATAATGCTCCTTAAGGTAAGGGAAGCCAACAACATCAAGGAAGCCAATAGAGAACTTCTCATCATACTTCCTCCTTCCATTCACAAAAACACCCTTATTTTTTATAAGGTGCTTTGACTCTTTTGTGGTTTTTGTCTTATTAAGCATCTCCTTTAACACAGTATTAAGAGAGATACAAAGAGATAGGTCCCTGCCGGGGTTGGGTCTTGATATAAAGACATGCTTCTTCCTAAGTATATTCCACCGCTGGGGCGCATTTATCCTTTTCATATGATTCTTAACCATTTTCAAAACAACCCTCATTTATTTTCTTTGACACTTTCTTTTTCACTGCCTTTTTCTTTGGCTTCTTGTTTCTTTTCAGTTTTTTTCTGCAACTCTTCCTTTCTTCCCTTGCTCGTTTTCTTCAATCTCTTCTTATCATCAAGGTTGAGTTCTGTAATCAAAAGATTTGAAACCTGGATCAGCGGTCTGCTTTTTGAACCGTCTTTTTTTGAAACCTCGATTCCAGTTATTACAACCTTGCTTTTCTTTAGGTCAACCAGCTCAACTTTTCCTTCCTTTTTCTTGAACTTGCCACGAGCAACCTTCACCTTGTCTCCAACTCTAACACGCAACCTCCTTAAGTTGTGCTTCTTGGCGAGCTCTTTACTTAAATGAATATTAAGGAATTTTCCCCTTATATGTAGAGGAGCATTATGTCTATATTTCCTCTGCTTTCTCGGCTGTTTGCTCTTTTTCCAGTTTGTTGAAAATTTCTTCTTCATTTTTAAAACCTAAACCACAAGATTAGCTATTTTTGCTATTGCAGGCCATCTTTCAGTAACCTCTTTGGCGATTGGTCCTTTGAAGATGGTCCCTTTAGGGTTTCCTTTATCATCTTTAAGTACAACAGCAGCATTATCCTCAAA
>Ga0114922_10001994_pt1 | contig 19276 bp, 17 predicted proteins | sample AartaG_FD_100975 | JGI IMG/M metagenome (GOLD analysis project Ga0114922, IMG submission 100975) | Deep subsurface microbial communities from Aarhus Bay to uncover new lineages of life (NeLLi) - Aarhus_00045 metaG | ecosystem: Environmental > Aquatic > Marine > Oceanic > Sediment | place...
ACGTACTGAACAAGAATATACGGGTGATGGATACCACGGCCATTACTCTGTGTATGGATAATAAGTTGCCTATTCTGGTTTTTAACATCAGGAAAAAGGGCGCGCTGCCCCGAATCATTACCGGTGAAACCATCGGTACTATAGTGGAGGCAACAGTATGATCGATTCAGTACTGAAAGACGCTACCGAAAAAATGGAGCGTGCAGTAGCCGGAATTCGTCATGAGCTGGCGGGTATTCGCACAGGCAAGGCTTCTCCCGGGCTTCTTGAGAACCTTCAGATCGATGCCTATGAATCGAAGATGCCACTGAATCAGTTAAGTACGATTAGCTCGCCTGAACCGAGATTGCTGGTTGTACAGCCCTGGGACAAAACCATCATCGGCGCCATAAACAAAGCTATCCAAGGTTCCGACCTGGGACTTACTCCCTCCAGCGACGGTAATGTGATCCGGGTGCCGATCCCGCCCCTCAACGAGGAACGACGCAAAGACCTTGTACGGCTGGTGCATAAAATTGTCGAGGCCGGGAAGGTATCGATCAGGCACACGCGCAAGGAAGCCAACGACGAATTGAAAAAGAAGCAAAAAGAAGGCGGATTGTCCGAAGACCAGGAATATCAAGGATTTGATGAGGTGCAAAATCTGACCGATGGGTATATCGAGAAAATGGATGAAATGCTCAAAGTCAAAGAAGAAGAGATAATGGAAATCTGACAGCCGAAACAGTTCAGGAGCGGTGTTTGCTCTGTTGAACCTGCTGTTAGCCTGTAAAATCCCTGGAATAAACCATTCCAGGGATTTTTTTAACTATGTCTGAGTTAATTTTTTAGCTTGGTAAAGAGGTTTTCTATTGCCATAACCGAGGTTTCCTGATAATTTATAACTAGTTTCTTATTCTTTTTGATAATTTGTATCCTATTGAAACAGAAAAAGATGAAAGAATCCGAGATAATATCCAGGATAATCGAAAACGGCAACATTCCCCGTCATGTGGCGATAATCATGGATGGCAACGGACGGTGGGCCCAGAAACGCGGCCGCCCCAGAGTGTATGGTCATCAGCAGGGCATGAAATCGGTGCGTGAGGTGGTAGAGGGGTGCCGGGAACTGGGCTGCGAGGTGCTTACGCTCTACGCTTTCAGCGAGGAGAACTGGAATCGTCCCCGCAGGGAAATCGAAGCTTTAATGCGTCTGTTGCAGAATTATATCGATAGAGAGAGAAAAAGATTACGGGATAACGGGATCCGGGTCGGCTGTATCGGGCGGCTGGAAAAACTCTCAGAAAGTCCGCGCAGGGCGATTCAAGAAGCTATCGAATACACCAGCGATCAGAACCAGATGCTGTTGAACCTGGCAGTAAGCTATGGCAGTCGAACCGAGATAATCGATGCAGTACGCCGGGTTTCAAGGGAGGTGGCCGAAGGCAGGCTTGCAGTGGATGATATCAGTGAACAGAGAATGAGTCAGGCCCTTTACACCGCGGACCTGCCGGATCCGGACCTGTTGATTCGCACCAGCGGCGAGATGCGACTGAGCAATTTCATGCTCTGGCAGATCGCCTACACGGAAATCTACATTACCGAAGTGTTATGGCCGGATTTCCGCAAGCATGACCTTTATGAGGCCGTGGCCGCTTTTCAGAAGCGGGAACGGCGGTTCGGCAAGGTCAAGAAAAGCTTAGTTTGAGAACAAGGGAACAATAATAAATAAATTTACTTCTGCCCGGAACAGCGGGGGATTAGCCAGTGAACCTCTTCCTACGGTGTCTTGTCGCCGCTGTGGGCATACCGGCCATCTATCTTCTCGTTCGATGGGGCTCCTGGTACTTCATTGCCTTTGTCACTGCCCAGGTTGCCCTGGCCGTCCATGAATTTTTCTTGATCGCACAGAGGAAGGGGCTCAGGCCTCTTGCGTCGATAGGTACGCTGGCTGCGGCTCTGCTGCCGGTGACAGCATATATTTGGCTTGATCGACAGCAGCCCGATTGGTTACTCCTGGTGCTGGTGGGCGTGTTGGTTTTCATTTGTCTGGCCGCTCTGGGCCGGGAAGATGCAGTCAGTGGAGCGGTGGCCAGGATGTCTGCCACGGTTTTTGGAGTTTTTTATGTTGGTGGACTGCTTTCCTTCCAGGTAATTCTGCGCCACGATCCGCGCTTTTCGGCTCAGGAGGGTTTCTACTGGGTTTTTCTGACATATTTAGTTACCTGGAGCGTGGATGTCGGCAGTTACCTTTTCGGTAGTCTTTTCGGTAAACACAAACTCTGTCCGCGGTTAAGCCCGGGTAAGACTGTTGAGGGCTTTGCCGGTGGTTTGCTCCTGGCGATCCCGGTTTCTTACCTGGTTGGTCTCCAGGTGATGGAACTGTTCGGCTGGGGAAATGCCGTGGCCTTCGGGTTGCTGATCGGTCTGACAGCACCCGTGGGGGACCTGGTCGAATCGCTTTTCAAGCGGGATGCGGGCTTGAAAGATTCCTCGAACTTTATCCCCGGCCACGGTGGAGTGCTCGACCGTTTTGACAGCCTGATTTTTACCGTTCCGCTCGCGGTTTTATTCCGTAGTGTTATTAATTAAGGGTCTTGTCAATAGGCCCTCGAGCTTATTTGTTTATGCGGGAGAAGTATTCTTTTTTCGGCACATTCGAGCTTTTGCCGGGAGGAGAATACGAATGGCTTAAGGATAATTTTCACCGGATGTTAAACTCGACTGGCTTATGCGTAAAAAGGTTTGCATACTAGGCGCTACTGGTTCGATCGGGGAGAATTGCCTGTCGGTGATCCAGGGCATGCAAAATCGATTTTCGGTTTGCGCGGTGGCGGCCCGCAACAACGCGGAGAAGCTGCTGAGTTCGGCTCGTGCCTGCGGTGCGGCCCGTATTTGTCTGACAGGGGCAAGCGCGCTGGATTCAATCGACCCGGACAGACTGGAGGGCTTTCAGGTGCATCTGGGCCAGGACGCCCTGGAGGAACTGGCCGCTCTCGAGGAAGCGGACATTGTGGTTAATGCCCTGGTCGGCGGGGTCGGCCTGGTCCCTTCGCTGGCGGCTTTGAGCGCGGGCAAACGGCTGGCGCTGGCCAACAAGGAATCCCTGGTTATGGCCGGAGGGCATCTGCTTAACCTGACGGCCCGGCATCCCTCGGCGGAAATCATACCAATAGACAGCGAGCACAGCGCTCTTTTTCAATTGATAAAAGATCAACCCCAGAAAACTCTGAGAAAAGTTATTATAACCGCTTCCGGCGGGCCTTTCCGCGGTTACGATCGTAAACTTCTGGATAAAGTCTCTTTCAGCGACAGCTTGAATCATCCAACCTGGTCGATGGGGCCGAAAATCACGGTGGATTCGGCCACCCTGGCCAATAAGGGGCTGGAGGTCATCGAGGCGCACTTTCTTTTCGGTCTGGGGTATGACAATATCGAAGTACTCGTGCATCCGCAGTCGATAGTTCATGCCATGGCTGTGTTCAACGACGGTTCAGTGCTGGGGCACATTGGAGTGCCGGACATGCGCATTCCCATCCAGTACGCCCTGACTTATCCGGAGCGGTTGGCCAGCAAGATTCCGGCACCGGATTTTGCCGCTCTCGGCAGCCTCACTTTCGAGCCGGTGAACCGGGAAAACTTCCCCTGCCTGGCTCTGGCCTATGAGGCGGGAAGACAGGCCGGTGTGGCTACAGCGGTTTACAACGCGGCGAATGAGTCTGCGGTGGAAAGATTTACCCGGGGAGAAATCCACTTTACCCGGATACCGGATATTATCGAAAAAACCATGGCGTCGGCGCAGAAAATTGACGACCCGTCGCTGGAACAGATTCTGCAGGCCCACAAGTGGGCACAGGATTTCGCCAAGCAGCTGAGTGCTTGAGAGTATTCAGAGCGCTTTTCGTTTGATTTAAAGGGGAACCTATGATTTATACATTGCTGGTATTTATCTTCGTTCTGGGAGTACTGATATTTGTCCACGAGTTGGGTCATTTCCTGGCGGCCAAACTGGTGGGTATCCAGGTGCTTCGTTTCTCGATCGGGCTGGGCAAGCCGCTGGTGTCTTACCGCTGGGGAGAGACCGAGTACGCGCTGGCGGCCATTCCTTTCGGCGGCTATGTCAAGATGGCCGGAGATGATCCGGCGGAAGGTCTGGAGGGATCGCCGCCGGAGGAGCAGGAACCGACCGACCCCAAACGTCATTTCGACAGGAAAAGCATCGGAGCGCGCTTCCTGGTAATCTTCGCCGGGCCTTTTATGAATTTCGTGCTGGCCGCCCTGCTCTACATGGGTATTCTTTATTTCCAGGGTGCGGAGACTTACGCAACCACAACGTTGAATTCCATCAACAAGGAATGGGCTTTACCGGAGATGGAACAAATCAGGCCTGGCTCCAAGATACTTTCTATCAATGGAAAGGAGCCGGCCCATTGGGATGATATACGGGAGAGTTGCCTGAGGGCGACCTCTTCCAGGATTGAGTTCCTGCTGTTGGACGGCAGCCGGAACGAACGCTACACGGTTTCGATTTCGGCACCCGATGATTCATCACGCGAGCGCCTGGCCTACGCCTTGCTTCCAGAGGTTGAGCCCCGAGTCGGCAGTGTGATGCCGGGCAAGCCGGCGGCGAAAGCCGGGATCAAGGCTGGAGACCTTATCCTTAAAATCGACGGCCGGGATATTAAAAGTATGTGGGCGGCTACCGAGATCATTCACAACAGTCCTGAGGTGGCTCTTACACTTGTGCTGGAACGTGATGGAGAGGCTCTCATTGTGCAGGTTACTCCGGAAAAGGGGCGTCCGCATCAACCGGATGACACTTTTGAAACAGTGGGTCTGATCGGTATCATTTTCGGTCCCCGGAATATACGGATTCCTCTTTCGCTTACCGAGTCAGTGGTCGTCGGCGCCCAGAATACTGTTTTCAAAACCGTTTTAATTGTCAGAGGCCTGTCTCATTTCTTCTTCGGGCTTATCTCCGGTGCTATTTCCTTAAGCGAGGCACGGGATGTTCTGGGCGGACCGGTGATGATCGGCCAAATGGCGGGTGAGGCGGCGCGCGCCGGCTGGTTGTTCTCTTTTATGGCTTTTATCAGTCTGAACCTTGCACTGCTCAATCTGCTGCCGATTCCTGTGCTCGATGGGGGCCACCTGCTGTTCCTGTTTATCGAAGTTGTCCGCTTCGGCAAGCCGCTTTCACCACAGAAGCGCATGCGCATGATCCAGGTGGGACTGTTAATCGTGTTTGCGTTGATGATTTTTGCCACAGCTAACGACTTGAGGAGAGTATTTGGCTTCTGAACCGCTTCATCCCTCAGTTTGACCTGCTGATAGCGGCAGATGGGGAATTGGCGATCTGATCCGGGAGCTTCGGGGAGCTACCCTCTGATCGAGATCATGCAAAAAGCCTGCGGGAAAAGCCAGGGTCACACTCACCCTATCTTTCCGCAGGCTTGATTTTTATAACCCGGCCCGATTCCTTGCAAATAAATGAGCCGGAGCCGTTTCAGTGATACCCTGAACGGGCCGTTTAATCGTAGTCTTCCAGGATAAACCGCATCGGGTCTAATGCTTGATCGCCGATCTCGATCTGGTAGTGGAGGTGTGGCCCTGTAGAACGTCCGCTCATACCCATGTAGCCGATAATATCACCCCGACGAACCGAATCTCCGTTGTCGACCTCGAACATGCTCAAGTGACCGAACTTAGAGAGCATTCCGTCGATATGTTCGATAAATATCGAATTGCCCCAGAAGATTTTCGTGCCGACAAAGTACACTCGGCCGGAAGCGGTGGCTTTGACCGGGGTGCCGATCTTGTTTACTATATCGATGCCGCGGTGATAATGCCGTCTGCCGGTAAACGGCGAGCGTCGCCAGCCGAATTTGCTGCTGATATAACCCTGGGCCGGCCTGACCGAGGGAGTATAGTCCAGGCGATTCTTTTTCTTCACCGCTAAAACTGCCAGATCTTCGAGACGTTTTTTCAATTGAGCCAAATGTATTCCTGCATCTTCAGATTCGTACAAGTTTAGCGGAATGCTTGCTATTTCCGGTTCTTCCAGCTCTTGCCGCGGAATTATCTCTTCTACTACCACCGGATCCTCCTCCCCACCTCCCATTCCGAGGTCGCTGGGTTGTCCCAAGGCGTTTTTACCCATACGGCTGTAGTCGGTAATCGCTCCGCTCAAGAAAAACGATATTTTTTCCTCGAAATCTTTGAGCTTTGTAATTTGCTGTTGTACTGCGGGCTTTTCCAGCGACAGGCTGTGCAAGGTCTGCGTGTAATTGTTTTTTAAGCCGCTTAGCCGGTAATAGTTGTAAAAAGTTATCCCGGTGCTGAAAATAAATAAAGCCACTACCAGCACCATTACGACCTTCAGCGATCTGAAAATGTCCAAAGGCACATGACCTGAACGACCATCGGCGTAAAAAATCATAAGATGCATCTTATTTTTCATCTGCGGTCTTCCCTGAATCCGTGTTGAAATAAAGCAGACCAACGATTTCCTCTTTTTTCAGTTCGCAGATTTGCAAGTGCTGATCCAGCTGCTCCTTGTTGTTATTAAGAGTAGCCAGTTGCACCTGGTACTGCTGTTCCTCTGCAATCAGACGCTGATTCAAGGTGTAGGACTGTTTTGCGAAGAAACCCATCGCCCCGATCACAACCAGCGCGATGATAACCATTAAGGACATGTTAATCCGGCGCAGCTTCCCATTTTGGGTCACTATAAAGTAGGTTGTCTTGGTTTTTATTCGAGATTTGCCCATATTCCCGGCCAGATCGGCTTAAATAGCTTAGAAATCTGATAAAATCAAAATTATGATAAATCTTAATCAAAAAACGTGCCACATATTATTTTCGCCAAATTAATAAAAATCTTTAGGAAATAAAACTCTTAAAAGGCTTAATTAAGTAAGAATTTTCAAATCCCGGTATCAGATCATACAATGATTGTGCAATAAATGCATACAATGATAGTTGTTTTAAATCGAACAATAAATGCCTGAAATCGCCTGATTTACTGCTATCTATATTTACGGTATAATCCCCGGACAAAAAAGGGATCTACCTTTTACGGTAAATCCCTTTTGGCCATTTTGGTAGCGGGGGAAGGATTCGAACCTTCGACCTTTGGGTTATGAGCCCAACGAGCTACCAGACTGCTCCACCCCGCGTTATAGCAATAATATCAGAAAAGGGACAACTTGTCAAGTTTTTTCTAACTTTTATATCAAGTGTAAAATTAATCCATAACTGAGATGCAATTAATTATCGATTCATAATGAATCCAGCGAACTGTCCGATTCCTCGGGCAGGATTCGGTAAATCGTCTCACCCTCTCCTGTCATACCAAGCTTCTCGCGGGCCACCTTTTCGATTACTTCAGGGTTATCTTTGAGACCCTCTATCTGGTCGGAAAGTACCTGGTTCTCGACCTTGAGTTCCTCAATTTTACGGGAAAGCTCTTTTTTCTGCTGGTAGAGGTGCCAGAGGGTTACCGCATTGTAATTACCCCAGAATAAGACCAGCACCAGGGTTACTCCAAGTGCAAAGAGAATGACCAGTGCGCTGGGGGCTTTCCAAGGCTTTTCCGGCATGTTGGCCTCATCCGATCGAAATCGAGTTCTAATGAGTCGGCCTTAACTTTGTTTAACCGGTGGAAATGTTGTAAAAAGCCGATTTCCCCAGGAAAACAGCACGATCGCCAAGGTCTTCCTCGATACGCAGCAACTGGTTGTACTTGCAGATACGGTCCGTGCGGCTGGCGGAGCCGGTTTTGATCTGGCCCGCGTTTGTGGCCACAGCCAGGTCCGCGATGGTCGTGTCTTCCGTCTCGCCGCTGCGGTGGCTGATCACACAGGTGAATCCCGCCTGCTTGGCCATTTGGATGGCTTCCAGGGTTTCGGTCAAAGTGCCGATCTGGTTCAGCTTGATCAGGATCGAGTTACAGGAGCCTTCCCTGATACCCCGGGCCAGTCTTTTAGTATTGGTTACGAACAGGTCGTCACCCACCAGTTGGATCTTCTTCCCCAGCTCTGCGTTCAGCATTTTCCAGCCTTCCCAGTCTTCCTCGGCCAGGCCGTCCTCGATGGAGATTATCGGGTATTTTTTAACCCAATCGGACCAGAATTTAACCATCTCCTTACTGGATTTGACCGATCCCCCCGACTTCTTGAACACGTATTTGCCGTTTTCGTAAAACTCACTGGCCGCAGGATCGAGCGCCAGGTTGATCTGCTTGCCCACTTTATACCCGGCTTTCTCGATAGCTTCCAGGATTACTTCCACCGCTTCTTCGTTGCTTTTCAAATCCGGTGCAAATCCACCCTCATCACCCACACCTGTGCTGTAGCCTTTCCGGCCGAGCACTTTTTTCAGCGAGTGGAACACCTCGACACCCATGCGCAGGGCTTCGGTGAAACTGGCGGCGCCGGTAGGCATAACCATGAACTCCTGCAGGTCCACATTATTGGCCGCGTGAGAACCACCGTTGAGGATGTTCATCATCGGCACCGGCAAGACCTTGGCGTTTACTCCGCCGATATACTGGTATAGAGGAAGCCCGCTGTATTCGGCGGCTGCCTTGGCCACGGCCAGCGAAACGCCTAGAATTGCGTTGGCACCCAGCTTGCTTTTGTTCTCGGTGCCGTCGAGTTCGATCAACTTCTGGTCGAGGCGGGCCTGGTAGGTGGCATCGAGACCGATTACATGGGGAGCTATCTGCTCGTTAACGTTTTCCACGGCCTGGCGTACCCCTTTACCCAGGTAGCGCTCCTTGTCGCCGTCCCGCAGCTCCACTGCTTCGAACTCTCCGGTGGAAGCCCCGCTGGGAACAGCCGCACGGCCGAAAGAATCATCGTCCAGAACAACCTCCACTTCCACGGTGGGGTTGCCGCGTGAATCAAGTATTTCTCGAGCCGTTACATCGCTGATAATAGACATGGATAGGTTCCTCCTTTTGTAGTTACTGGTTGCTGACTGTTAGTTGCTGGTTGCTCGTTGCTGGAAATTGTGGTGTTATTATTCCTGAGTTTTTAGAAACCAGCCACTAACAACTGACCACTAACAACTGTCTTTGACTTAGTTCCTTTGTGAATCCACCTGTATCCCCTGTAAGGGCGGGTTGTCGGAAAGCGCGAGTCTTTGCTACGCTCCGGCTGAAAACCGCCCCTACGCAATGGGGGGCCGAGGGGGATTTTCTTTTCTTCTGACTCCTGTCTTCCCCCTTGGTGCCTCTGTTACTTTGCCCCTATTTAAATTCAGCGGAAGATATACATCAATCGCGGGGTACCGATTCCAGAGGAAGACGGCTCGCTGACCCTGGATATGGTTTCTGTCAACCGTTCCAACCACGTAGCGCGCCGCTTTCGCGCCCTGACTGTCTTGGGGTTGTCGCCGAGGCCGCACATCCGGCCGGCCAAATCCAGGGCATCCTGAAACACGCCGGTGGTGTCGACCAGGCCCAGCTTTTTTGCCTGACGGCCGGTAAAGACTCGGCCATCGGCCAGAGACAGGATACTGTCGTCTGGGAGGTTACGTTCCCGGCTCACCACCTCGATAAACTGGTTGTATACATCGTCCACCATTTCCTGAAGAACCCGACGCTCCTGTTCAGTCATTTTACGCCAGGGTGAGGCGAGGTCTTTGTGTTCGCCGCTTTTTATCACTTCGAAGCTGATCCCTACCTTGCGCAGAATCTCTTGCAGGTTGGGAAATTCCAGTATCACCCCGATAGAGCCGGTCAGGGTGCCGGGTGCGGCCAGGATCGAATCCGCCGCGCAGGCCACGTAATAGCCGCCGGAGGCGGCGATCGAGCCCATGGAAACCACAACCGGTTTGTCCGTTTCATCCCTCAGGCGGCTCAATTGCTCGTAAATTTCCTGGCTGGGGGCTACCATCCCTCCCGGGCTTTCGATTCGCACTACAACTGCTCGTATATTCTTGTCTTCCCGAAAGGTTTTTAGCTGGCGGTTGAAAGTTTCCGAGTCTTCGATTACCCCCTTGAGTTCCAGGATGCCGACCCGGTCGGAGAAAGAAGCCAGACGTACGCTATCATCCTTGAAAAAGATGACAGCCGCCGCAAGGGTAAAAAGCAGTCCCGCGGATAAAATTAAAACGGCAATAAGCACGCCTGCCAGCCATTTTCTGTTGTTGGTCATTGTCTGTCGGCTCCTGATGATGTGACGGAAACTTCACTGCAGCCATTCAGCCGGTTTTCGCCACCGCGACCGCCATGCGTTGTTCGATCAGTTCAATGAATCGGCGAAACAGATACCAGCTATCGTGCGGTCCCGGACTCGACTCCGGGTGGTACTGCACCGAGAATACCGGAAGAGTTTTGTGCCTGAAACCCTCGATGGTCTGATCGTTCAAATTCAGGTGAGTCACCTCCAGTTCGTCACAGCCCTCGATATGCCAGGCGCCCTTTTCGTCCTGAACGCCCGCGACCGCAAAACCATGGTTTTGGGTGGTGATTTCGATTTTTCCGGTGGTCAGGTTCATTACCGGATGGTTAGTGCCGCGGTGACCGAACTTTAGTTTATAGGTCTGACCGCCGAAAGCTAATGCCTGTATCTGGTGACCGAGGCAAATACCGAAAATCGGCAGGTCCGGCTGTTGGTCGATAATCTCCCGCACCGTCTGAACTACATAGGGTACTCCCTCCGGGTCGCCGGGTCCATTGGAGAGGAACAACCCATCCGGGTTCAGGCTGAGGATTTCCGCGTAACTGTATGTGGCGGGGACCACAATCATAGTGCAGTTGAAATAGGTGAAAATCCGCAGGATATTGTACTTGATCCCACAGTCGATGGCCACTATGTAATGCGTGTCCGAGGAAGTGCCCTGCCCGATATCGGCCTTTTCTTCCGGTTTGCCGAGGGTGTAAGTATAGTAATCGGTGTCGGACTCGGGCTCGGTGCCGGGTCGAAAAATGTAACTCTTGCCGATTGAGACGTTTTTAACCAGATCCCGGCCCACAATCCCCGGATACTTGAATAGTTTGTTCATCAGAGATTCGTAGTTGAAATCAGCCGTGGAAATTATACCCTTCATCGCTCCTTTCTCGCGAATATGCAGGGTAAGCGCACGGGTATCTATCCCCTCGATACCGACAATACCGTGTTCTCGCAAGTAGTCATCCAGGCTTTGAGTGGATCGCCAGTTCGAGTGCCGGGAGGAGCATTCACGCACCACAAAACCGGCCACCCTGATTCCGGCGCTTTCGATGTCCGAGGGATTAACTCCGGTGTTTCCGATATGCGGGTTTGTCATGGTTACGATCTGACTGTCGTAGGAGGGGTCGCCGAGGATTTCCTGGTAGCCGGTCAAGCCGGTGTTGAACACTACCTCTCCCAGGGCCTCGCCCATGGCTCCGAAAGAGGTGCCCTGGAAGGTGCAACCGTCCTCGATAACCAGGACCGCCCGTTTGCTCTGTTTTTTGGTTTTAGGCATCCGCCGCTGCAGTTTGTTGTGGTTTAAAAACGAATGAATCAGGTTCCCGCAGGTTTCTCTAAGTTCAATAAAATATAGGAGAAAACCCGGAAAGGGTCAATGCTTTTCTCCCGCAGGCTTGAAGGTTGAAGATGCTTTATATCCCCGATATCTCCGCTTGCGCTTATATCTATGAAAGCAACCCCCGATAATGCCGGCAAAACTGAACGCAGTATCTCTCGCCCACATCCCCTATCTTTTACTTGACAAATTTAACCTTTGGTGGTTATACTATAAAACATTAAAATACGGTGCTCTATCCGATTGACTCTACCATCAGTAATAAGGACAACGCCGATAATGTCTTACATTCTTTTTATTGTCTCTGTAATTGGCCTTTTTGCCGGTTGTGCGGCCTGCATTCAGAGCACCCGTATATCCGCAGTATTAATCCGCGTACGCTTGTTGGTTATTATTCTCCCCTTGTTGGGGAGCGGAAGCGGCATTATTGCCGTAGCCATATAAAATCTATGGCCCGTTCCCCAAGTCATCCGCTGAATTCACCAGATATAACTTCAACGCACGGGGACCCGGGCCGATCCGGTTAAGGGGTGAGTCTGCTCAGGTGGTGGAAAATAGAATTTAAAAACTTTTTTATCCACAGATTACGCAGATGGCACAGAGAGAAAAAAAGATATAATCTGATAAATCCGTGAAATCTGCGGATTATTTCAAAACTTAATACAGTATTACTTTGACAGAAATTATTAACCTTTTAAAGAGATAATCAGCCATGAAAAGTGACGTGGTAAAAAAGGGTGTCGAACGGGCCCCTCACCGTGCCCTGCTGCATGCAGTGGGAATCACCCGGTCACAGTTGGACAGCCCGTTTATCGGCCTGTGCTCCAGTTATACCGATATCGTGCCCGGGCATACTGCCATGCGCGATATGGAACGGTTCGTCGAAAAGGGTGTGCACACCGGCGGAGGAGTGCCTTTCATTTTCGGAGTTCCGGCCATCTGCGATGGAATAGCCATGGGACATCGGGGAATGAGCTATTCATTGCCCAGCCGGGAGTTGATAGCCGATGCAGTGGAGAGCATGGCCATGGCTCATGCGTTCGACGGGCTGGTTCTGCTGACAAATTGCGACAAGATCACGCCGGGGATGCTGATGGCCGCCGCCAGGATGGATATACCCGCTATTGTAGTCACCGCCGGTCCAATGTACAGCGGCAGGCTGGAGGGCAAGCGGCTCTCTCTGGTACGCGACACTTTTGAGGCGGTGGGCTCCTGCCTGGCCGGCAAGATGACCGAAGATAGGCTCGCTCAGTTTGAACTCGAGGCCTGTCCCGGTCCAGGCTCGTGCCAGGGAATGTACACCGCCAACACCATGGCATGCCTGACCGAGGCTTTAGGCATGTCGCTCACCGGGTGCGCCTGCGGTATGGTAGGATCCGCCAAGAAACGTCGGATCGCTTTTGCTAGTGGGGTGAGAATTGTGGAAATGGTATCCGAGGGGTTCACCTCCCGCAAGATCATGACCCGGGAAGCGTTCGAAAACACCATCCGGGTGGACCTGGCCCTGGGCGGCTCCACCAACAGTGTCCTGCATCTGCTGGCGATCGCCCATGCTGCGGACCTGGACCTGCCGCTGGAGATCTTTGACCGGATCTCCCGTGAAACACCGAATATTACCAGCCTTCGCCCGGCAGGCGATCATTTTATGGAGGATCTCGAGTTCGCCGGCGGTATCCCCGCGATATTGAACCGCCTCAAGAATTCGCTTAAAAGCTCGCCCACGGTGGAGGGGCGCTCGATTCTGGAATCTGCGGAAGAGGGGCAAGTGCATGATGAAGAAGTAATCCGCCCGTGCGATAAACCGGTACGTACCGAGGGTGGACTGGCCATTCTCAGCGGCTCTCTGGCCCCGGATGGAGCAGTGGTCAAACAGAGTGCGGTCGAGGACTCGATGAAAACTTTCAGCGGAGCGGCGCGCTGCTTCGACAGTGAGGAAGATTGCATGAAAGCTATTGTCGAGCACAGGATCAAACCCGGCGAGGTGCTGGTCATTCGCTACGAAGGTCCCAAAGGTGGACCGGGCATGAGAGAGATGCTGGAGCCCACCGCAGCCCTGACCGGGATTGGAATGAACCGCGAGGTTGCCCTGGTTACCGACGGTCGCTTTTCCGGCGGCACGCGCGGTCCATGTATCGGACACGTGGCCCCCGAGGCGGCCGAGGGCGGACCTATTGCCCTGGTGAACGACGGGGACCGGATAACAATCGATATCCCCGGGCGCAAACTCGATCTTGAAATACCGGTCGAGGAGTTGGAAAGACGGCATAAGGATTGGACTCCCCCGCCTTGCAAGGTGAGCCGGGGCTATCTGAGAAGGTATGCCGAAATGGTGACCTCGGCCAACACCGGAGCGGTTTTTTCGCTGTGATCCGGGTTTTAAGCGCAGCGGGCGTGTTTCTTGCAAAAGATAAGGTCTTGTTCTCCAATGATCGTGGCCTGCAAATAATTCTCAGGCTTGCAAACTCTTGCCGGCAAGGGATCAGCTCGGCCTGAGGGAAAATTTTTCCGGTGAGGCGGCAAATTGTGATGGGAAGAATTTAAAATGTCAAAAAATTTACGATGGACATGTAGATTTATTCTTTTGTTCCTAAGTATTTAGAAATCCAAGAAGACGAATCCATTTGAATCCGGATAAAATACATGAATTGCAAGGCTCACCATAGATGGGGGATGGTAATATGGCGAAAGTAAAGGAGAAAGAGAGAGTCACCGCTCCAAAGAGGAAGAAAAAAGAAATCCTCTCCGGTGCCGAAATATTAGTCCGGTCGTTGCTGGCCGAGGATGTCGAGTACATTTTCGGTTTTCCCGGCGGGGTAGTAATCCCTGTTTTCGATAGATTGTACAACTCGCCAAAACCCAAGCTGGTGCTCTCCCGTCATGAGCAGGGAGCCGAGCACATGGCGGATGGGTATGCCCGCTCCTCCGGCAAGGTCGGTGTTTGTCTGGTTACTTCCGGGCCGGGAGCCACCAACCTGGTTACCGGAATAGCCACCTCCTACATGGATTCTGTTCCGGTTGTCTGCCTGACCGGTCAGGTGGGTACGGCCGTTATCGGTAACGATGCTTTTCAGGAGGTCGATATCACCGGTATCACCCGGCCGATCACCAAGCATAATTACCTGGTACGCGATACTGCCGAGCTGGCCCAGACTATCAAGGAAGCTTTTTACATCGCCGGCACAGGCAGGCCAGGGCCGGTTCTGGTGGACCTGCCCAAGGATGTGTTATTGAACGAGGTCGAATTCGAGTACCCGGAAGAAGTCAATCTCCCGGGTTACAAGCCCACCGGGGAAGGGCACATTCAGCAGATCAAAAAAGTGGCCGATGTGATAGCCGAGGCCAAAAGGCCGGTACTGTATGTCGGCGGAGGATGTATTTCCGCCAATGCCTCCACGGAGCTCGCCACTCTGGCCCGCAAGACCATGACCCCGGTCACTACCACTCTCCTGGGTCTGGGGGCGTTCCCGGAGGGCGATCCCTTGAGCCTCGGTATGCTGGGCATGCACGGAACCTGGTACGCCAACATGGCGGTCAATGAGTGCGACCTGCTGATCGCGGTGGGCGCCCGTTTCGACGACCGGGTGACCGGCAAGCTGGATGCTTTCGCCCCTAAGGCCAAGGTAGTCCACATCGATGTCGATCCGGCCTCGATCAGCAAGAATATCAAGGTGGATTACCCGATAGTTGGACACTGTAAAAAAATCCTCCAGCGCCTTTGTCCCCTGGCTCGCAAAGCCGACACCGATGACTGGCTTAAGTTGATCGCTCACTGGAAAGAAACCCATCCGCTCAAATATCAGAAGAGCGACAGGGTCAAGCCGCAGTATGTCTGCGAGTCCATCCACAAGATCTGCGGTGAGGACGCGATCATTACCACGGATGTGGGCCAGCATCAGATGTGGGCCGCTCTGCACTGTGGTTTTACTCAGCCCCGGACTATGATAAGCTCCGGAGGACTGGGCACCATGGGATTCGGTTTCCCGGCCGCTATCGGTGCCGCTATGGCCAACCCCGATAAAAGAGTGGTGGCCGTGGTCGGTGACGGCAGCATCCAGATGAACATACAGGAGGTTGCCACCGCGGTCGGACAAAGACTCAATGTTATCGTGGCTATCTTGAACAATGGTTTTCTCGGAATGGTCCGCCAGTGGCAGGAACTTTTCTTCGGCAAACGATACAGCCATACCTGCCTCGAATACACCAACCCGGACTTTGTCAAGCTGGCCGAGGCTTTCGGCGCGGCAGGCCTGAGGGTCGAACACCACGACGAAGTGATACCGGCCCTTGAAAAAGCCATGTCGATGGAAAATGTCCCGGTGATGATCGATTTCCAAATCGACCGCCACGAAAATGTTTTCCCCATGATCCCGCCGGGGAAAATGGCTACGGACATCATCGAATAACCTAACTCAATCTCTTCTCAGGAGTAAATTAAATGCGTCACACCATTTCGCTGCTGGTCGAGAACAAGTTCGGGGTCTATTCCCGCATCGCCGGGCTATTCAGCGGTAAGGGTTTCAACATGGACTCCATTTGCGTGGGTGAGACCGATAATCCCGAGTTGAGCCGCATGACCATCGTTACTACCGGTGAGGATATGGTCGTTGAGCAGATTATCAAGCAGCTGCGCAAGATCATTAACGTGATCAAGGTCACCGATCTGACCCACGAGGACCATGTTAACCGGGAGATGGCGCTGATAAAGCTCAACTGCACCAGCAGTACGCGCAACTCCATTGTGCAGATCGTGGACATCTTCCGGGCCAAGATTGTCGACATATCTCCCAAGACCCTGACCGTCGAGGTAACCGGCAGCGACAAGAAAGTCCAGGCGATAGTCAACATGCTGCAGCCGTTCGGCATTCGTGAAATAGCCCGCACCGGAATCGTGGCCTTGAAACGAGAATACATCGGCAAGAGTCCGGACTGGTCCTCGGGCGAAAAACGAGCATTTGTTTAACAAACGAGACATCTGTCCGAAATTCCATAGGGGCACAGCATGCTGTGCCCCTACATCGGGAATTTTAAAACGGTTCTCTCGCGATGTTGGTAAAACCTGCGGTGTACAGCATGTTTCCGAGTTTTAAGATATTGTAAAGGTGATCGACCATTATTTTTAAGGAGTGTGTTGCATGAAAATGTTGTATGACAAAGATTCCCGGTCCAAAGCCTTGAAAGCTCGCAAGATCGCGGTAATCGGTTATGGGAGCCAGGGTCACGCCCAGGCACAGAACCTGCGCGACAGCGGCTACGATGTTATCGTGAGCGAACTCAAGGGTACGGCGAATTTCAAGCTGGCCAAAACTCACGGTTTCGAGCCGGTTTCCGCAGCCGAGGCCGCCGAAGCCGCCGGGGTGATTCAGATCCTTTTACCCGACCAAATCCAGGCGGAGGTCTACCATCAGGCCATCGCCTCCCGGATGACCAAGGGCAAAGCCCTGGTATTCAGCCACGGGTTTAACATCCATTTCGGCCAGATCGTGCCTCCTGAAGATGTGGATGTCTACATGGCGGCTCCCAAAGGACCGGGTCACCTGGTGAGGCGGATCTATCAAGACGGCGGCGGAGTACCTGCGCTGATCGCAGTGTACCGGAACGCAACCGGTAAAGCGCGTGAGCTGGCTCTGGAGCATGCATGCGGTATCGGCGCCGGACGAGCCGGAATTATCGAGACGACTTTCGCCGAGGAAACCGAAACAGACCTGTTCGGCGAACAGGTTGTGCTCTGCGGTGGGCTGACCGAACTTATTCGCGCTGGTTTCGACACCCTGGTCGCTGCCGGCTACCAGCCCGAAGTAGCCTATTTCGAGTGCCTGCACGAGGTCAAGCTGATCGTGGACTTGATCTACGAAGGCGGGATTGCCCGCATGCGTGAATCCATCTCGGATACCGCCGAATACGGCGATCTGGTTACCGGCCGGCGGATAATCAACGAGAATGTACGTGCCGAGATGAAAAAAGTTTTGGCCGAGATACAGGACGGCAGTTTTGCCAGCAAGTGGCTGACGGAGAACAAGGTCGGCCGTCCGAACTATAATGCCCGTAAACGTCAGGACGCCGAGCACCGGATCGAAAAGGTCGGAGCCGAGTTGCGTAAGATGATGAGCTGGCTAAAAAAATAGGAGCTTTCCCATGGGCATGATCGAAATCTATGACACCACTCTGCGGGACGGCACCCAGGCCGAGGAAATCTCTTTTACCCTGGAAGACAAGCTCAGGATCGCCGAAAAGCTCGATGAGATAGGTGTCCATTATATCGAAGGCGGCTATCCGGGGTCCAACCCCAAGGACGCCCTGTTCTTCAAGGAAGTCCTTAAAGCCCCGCTCAAGGTATCCAAGCCAGTGGCTTTCGGAATGACTCGCCGGGTGGGAGCTAAAGTGGAGACGGACCCGATTATTGCCAGCCTGCTGAGTGCCGAAACCGAGGTGGTGGCTGTGGTGGGAAAAAGTTGGGACCTGCACGTGACCGATGCCCTGCGCACCGATCTCGAAGAGAACCTGACGGCGATCGAAGAATCGGTAGCTTTTTTGATAAAAGAGGGGCGGCGGGTGTTCTACGATGCCGAGCACTTTTTCGACGGCTACCGGGACAATCCCGAGTACTGCCTCAAGACTGTCAAGATTGCAGCCGAAGCCGGTGCCGAACGGATTGTGCTTTGCGATACCAACGGCGGCAGCCTGCCTTCCTATGTGGCGGAGCTGACAGCTAAAGTAAAGGCCGAGTGCGACATACCCCTGGGGATTCATGCCCACAACGACAGCGAACTGGCCGTGGCCAACAGCCTGGCCGCAGTCGAGGCCGGAGCCATACAGGTTCAGGGTACGATAAACGGTTACGGCGAGCGCTGCGGCAACGCCAATCTGATCTCTATTATCCCGAGTTTGATACTCAAGATGGGGTTCCAGGCCGTTGATCCGGGAAATTTAAAGGGACTGCGGGAGTTGGCGCGGGTTGTCAACGAGCTGGCCAACCTGCCCGACAACAGACGCCAGGCCTTTGTGGGAGACAGCGCTTTCGCCCACAAGGGCGGCATGCATGTCTCGGCAGTGGCACGCAACCCGAAGTGCTACGAGCACATCGATCCCGAAGCCATCGGTAACCACCGGCGCGTACTGATCAGCGATCTTTCCGGCCGCAGCAACATCCTCTACAAGGCCCGGGAGTTCGGGATCGATATCAACAGCAAGGACCCGGCGGTAAAGGAAATCCTGGAAAGACTGAAACTTATGGAGCACCAGGGCTTCCAGTACGAAGGCGCCGAGGCGAGTTTTGAGCTGTTGATGAAACGCGCCATGGGAAATCTGCCGCAGTTTTTTGAACTCCTGAGCTTTCGGGTTATCGATGAAAAGAGCGAGGATATCCAGGTGCCGGTTGCCGTGGAAACCACCAGCGAGGCCACGATCATGGTCAGGGTGGACGGCCAGATCGAGCATACCGCCGCCGATGGAAACGGGCCGGTGAACGCCATCGACAACGCACTGCGCAAAGCCCTGGAAAAGTTCTACCCGGAACTCAAGGAATTAACCCTGCTGGACTACAAGGTGCGCGTGCTCCCCAAAGGGTCCGGGACTGCTTCCATGGTTCGGGTGCTGATCGAATCCGGTGACCATAAAGACAAATGGGGCACGGTGGGAGTCGCTTACAATATTGTGGAGGCGAGCTGGCAGGCTCTGGCCGACAGTGTCATCTATAAACTGCTCAAAGAACGTCAGACCTGAAAAAACCTGCTACTGATCATCCGCATCGGCGGCAGCTCAAATAAATGGTTGACGGCGGGCA
>Ga0114922_10001995_pt1 | contig 19273 bp, 18 predicted proteins | sample AartaG_FD_100975 | JGI IMG/M metagenome (GOLD analysis project Ga0114922, IMG submission 100975) | Deep subsurface microbial communities from Aarhus Bay to uncover new lineages of life (NeLLi) - Aarhus_00045 metaG | ecosystem: Environmental > Aquatic > Marine > Oceanic > Sediment | place...
TTGTTTTGTTTAGTTATTTGAATATTATTTTCATTTGATTTACTTGCAGCATAAATTGGTAAATTTGCGATGCAGTTAAATAGTATGGATATAAATAAAATTGATAAAATTTTCTTAAGCATTATTTTCTAAGTTCTCATATTGTAAGTAATTCTGAACCATTTCACGTCATACCCGCGAAAGCGGGTATCCAGAAGCCTAAAATTAACTAGATTCCCGCTTTCGCGGGTATGACTATACTACGTGAATTGCTTCACTTAATAAGAATAATTTTACATTATTACCCGAATTCAGGCAAAATATCATTATGCGATTATTAACTATTTTAATATTAACTGTGAGTTTTGTTTTTCCAGTATATTCTGATACCGGTAAAGTATCCGAATATAAGTTAGCTAACGGTTTGAAACTTATTGTTAGAGAGGATCATCGTGCACCTGTGGTAGTTTCTCAAATTTGGTATAAAGTGGGTGCTAGTTACGAACCAGATGGTATAAGCGGCATTTCTCATGCTTTAGAACACATGATGTTTCGTGGCACTAAAAAATATAGCCCTGGTGTTTTAAAGAAGGTCATTGCAGATAATGGTGGTGAGATTAATGCTATGACCGATTACGATTATACCATGTACTATGAAGTATTAGCCGCTGATAAATTACCTCTTGCCTTTAAGCTTGAAGCAGATCGAATGCACGGTCTATTATTAAATCGCCGATTATTTGAAAAAGAATTACAAGTGATTTTAGAAGAATGGCGAATGCGCACTCAAGATGATCCACAGGCTAAAACTTATGAACGGTTTGCGGCAGTTGCCCATGTTTCTAGTCCTTATCGTCGTCCAGTTATCGGTTGGCATAGCGATATTCAAAATTTAACAACTCAAGATTTACGCCGTTGGTATCAAACTTGGTATGCTCCAAATAATGCTGTCATCGTGGTAGTTGGTGATGTTAAACCTAGGCGAGTTTATAAACTTGCAAAAAAGTATTTTGCACTATTGAAAATAAATACTATTCCGCAACTGAAACCACAGTTAGAACAACAACCGCTTGGAGAGCGCACAGTTACCGTTAATGCACATGCCGAACTTCCATGGTTAATTATGGGTTATAATGTGCCAACTTTAAAAACTGCAGAGAAAAAGTGGCAAGCTTATGCACTTGAAGTAGCAAGTGCCGTTTTAGCAGTTGGTAACAGCTCTCGTTTAGCAAGACAATTAATTCGTGGACAACAAGTTGCAGTTGCGGCTGATGCTGATTACCCACTCTATGAACGCTTAGATGGTCTGTTTTTATTAGAAGGAGTACCCGCACCAAAACATGATGTGAAACAATTACAACAAGCTTTTTTACAGCAGATTAAACAGTTACAGACTACTTTAGTTACTAAAGAAGAATTGGCTAGAATAAAAGCCCAGCTAATTGCTAATAAAGTTTACAGTAAAGATTCTATTGAAAGTCAAGCGGCAGAAATTGGTAGTTTAGAAGCAGTAAATTTATCATGGCATGAGGCAGATCGGTATATACAGCATATTAAAGCAGTGACTCCTCAGCAAATTCAACTTGTTGCCAAAAAATACTTAATTGAAAGTCGGCTTACTGTGGGTATTCTGCAACCTGTTAAATTGAGAGATAAAGATGCGCATTAAACTAAAATTTTGCTTTAGTATTTTTCTAATTATTAGCTTACCGGTTTTTGCTAAACCAGTGCTCGATATTAAGCATTGGATTACAGTTAATGGTGCACAAGTTTTGTTTGTTGAAACCCATACTTTACCCATGCTTGATATTCAAGTTACTTTTAATGCTGGTTCAGCACGCGATGGCGAACACCACGGTTTAGCACAATTTACTAATGCAATGCTCGAAGAAGGAACCGGGACTTTAACTGCCGACCAAATTGCTGATGCATTTGATGATGTGGGTGCAAAGTTTAGTGCTAGTGTAAATAAAGATATGGCTGTTGTCAGTTTACGTAGCGTAACTGACAAAAAATTATTAAATTCCGCACTGGACATATTTGCTGAAGTATTAACGCAACCTGCTTTTCCAGAACAAGCTTTTCAGCGTGTACAAAAACAAATTCTAAGCGCTATAGCTGAGCAGCAGCAACAGCCTTTAATTATTGCTAATAATGCTTTTTGGCATGAATTATATGGCGATTTGCCATATGGACATTCGGTTTTGGGAACGAGTCAATCTGTACAGTCTTTAACACCTCAAAATCTACAAGCTTTTTACCAAAATTATTATGTAGCTAAGAATGCTTTGATAACTGTAGTTGGAGATGTAACCTTACCACAGGCAAAGGCAATTATTGAACGTGTAATCGCTAGACTGCCCAGTGGACAAAGGGCGGCTAAATTACCTTCTATTTCTATTTTGAATTCAGCGAAAACTAAACACATCGATTTTCCTTCAGCGCAAACCAATGTTTTTATTGGACAAATAGGCATTGCTCGCAATGATCAAGATTATTTCCCTCTATTAGTTGGAAACTTTATTCTGGGGCAATCTCCATTAACTTCAGAGTTATTTCAAGAAGTCCGTAATAAGCGCGGCTTAGCCTATAGTATAGGCAGCGGTTTTGCTGCCTTACAAACTCAAGGCCCTTTTTGCATTGTATTACAAACGCGTACTGAAGAAGCAAAACAAGCAATTAAGGTCACTAAGGAAACGTTAGCAAAATTTGTTAAGCGAGGGCCTACAAAGAAGCAATTGAATGCAGCTAAACAAAGTCTAATCGGCCGTTTCCCATTACAGTTGGCAAGCAATGACGGAATTCTTTCTGTTTTAACTGTAATCGGTTTTTACCATTTACCATTGGATTATTTGGATACTTATCGCCCAAAAATATCAGCTGTTACCCTGGAACAAATTCAGGATGCTTTCAAGCACCATATTCAACCCAAAAAAATGGTTACCGTTACTGTAGGTTGAAATGCGAATTCCCCGTATTTACTGTGCTAGTAAACTAAAACCAAATAGCAAAGTTACTTTAGGGGTTAAGGTTTCTAATCATATTTTGCACGTATTGCGGTTAAAACTTGGCAGCCCATTAATATTATTTGATGGCATTGGGGGAGAATATGATGCACAGCTTTTTGCCATCGATAAACTGCGGGTTATTGCCAAAGTGGAAGAATTTATCAGCCGCGAAGCTGAATCGCCGCTAAGAATTTATTTAGGCCAAGGCATTTCTCGTGGGGAGAAAATGGATTATATAATTCAGAAAGCGGTCGAACTAGGTGTATATAAAATTACTCCATTATTCACCGAATACTGTAATGTTAAATTAAGTGGTGAACGATTACAGAAACGTTTGCAGCATTGGCAATCTATCGCGATCAGCGCATGTGAACAATCTGGCCGCAATCGTATACCAAGCATTGATTGTGCACAGAATTTGCCGACATGGATTACGCAGCGTAAGTCGGATATATCACTCACCTTATATCATCGTGCTAATCAAACATTGGCTCATTTACCTCGAAAGATAAATACTGTGACTATTTTAGTTGGCCCTGAAGGTGGTTTAAGTGATCACGAGATGGAGTTTACTCAACGCTACAACTTTGTTCCTATTTGTTTTGGTCCCAGAATCTTGCGTACTGAAACTGCAGCTTTAACAGCGATAAGTATTTTGCAGAGCAAATGGGGCGATATGGCGTAGGACATCTTTGTGACTTTCCGTAAGATATTTCGCACAATTAAATTTATCCATTGATAACTTATTGTGTATATTGAAAAAATTCTCTTGTTAAATGATTGTAATAATTTGTGCAAAAAAAACCTCTTGTACCGATTTTTTTAATTGTTATTCTATTAAAAAATCCGTGAACTGTAGGGACGGCAATTAAGGATTGTTTCATGGAATGAGACCTACAGTGGGAAGTTAAAATCAGGAGTTTTTAAGTACGGATGCTTGAGGGGGTGGCTTTCCATCCCCTTTTTGTTTATTATTATAGAAAATGCAAACCATAATAGTTTATCCCGGTACATTTGATCCTATTACAAAGGGTCATACTGATTTGGTAGAACGTTCCTTACGTCTATTTGATAAAGTGATTCTCGCTATTGCAGAAGATACTAAAAAAGAAACAGTTTTTCCGTGTGCAAAGCGTGTTGAATTAGCACGTAAAGTATTAGCTCAATTTTCTAATGTCGAAGTACATTCTTTTTCCGGTTTGCTAGTTAATTTTGTAAAACAAAAAAATGGTAAAGCAATTTTACGTGGTTTACGTGCTGTATCTGATTTTGAATACGAATTTCAACTTGCCGGTATCAATCGCTACCTAAATTCGGAAATCGAAACATTGTTTTTAACGCCGTCTGAAAAATATACTTATGTTTCTGCTTCAGTGGTTCGTGAAATGGCCGAACTTGGCGGAAATGTATCGGCATTTGTTCATCCCGAAGTTGAGAAGGCGTTACAAGAGCAGAAGTTCTGACATTTTGGACAATAAACTGTACTGCGTTGCCTGAGTTTTATTTCACGTAATTTAGTACCGCATTTTGTGCATAGCATACTGCCACGCCCGTAAACCTTTAGTCTGGGTGCGAATTGTCCAGGTTCTCCATTGCTGGAAATAAAATCTCTAAAAGTAGTGCCATTTTTTTTAATTGCCGCATGTAAAATTTTTTTAATGCATTTTGCAAGAATTGCATAGCGTTGTTTAGAAATTTTGCCCACTTGGCATCGCGGGTTTATGCCTGCACAAAATAACGCTTCATTTGCATAGACATTGCCTATACCAGTTACAATATGGCTATCCATAATAAATGGTTTAATAGCTACTTTTCTATGCCTAGAACGATTGCATAAATATTCACTATTGAAATTCGTAGTTAGTGGCTCAGGGCCTAAATTTGCTAATAATTTATGTTTAAGTGGATCACGCGACCATAAAATCGCTCCAAAACGCCGTGGATCATTGAAACGTAAACCATAACCGTTGCTAAAAATAATATCTACATGATCATGTTTTTTAATTGGATAATTTTTGGGTAAAATTCGTAGCGATCCTGACATTCCCAAATGAATAATAAGCGAACCATTATCAGTGCCAAGCAGCAAATATTTACCTCGACGATTTACGGATCGTACAATCTGTCCCTGTAACTTTGCGGTTAAATTTCTAGTAATCGACCAACGTAATTGACTCTGTCGAACAACAACTTTACTAATAAGTTGATTTTTAATCTGTGGTTCAAGTTGGCGACGAAGGGTTTCTACTTCAGGTAACTCTGGCATAAATAATCTGCGTAATCTGGGTTCGCTATTTGATTTTACTTTCCTTAAACAACACATGCTTGCGGATTTTGGGATCGAATTTTTTTAATTCCAACTTATCAGTGACGGTGCGTTTGTTTTTTGTAGTTGTATAGTAGTAACCTGTACCAGCGGTCGAAACTAATTTGATTTTTTCGCGTACTTTTGAAGCCATAATTAATTACTCTTTTCTCGTTGTTTAATTATTTGAAGAACTTTTTCAATACCTAGCTTATTTATAGTGCGTATACCATCAGCGGACACACGCAATTTTACGAACTTATCTTCGCTTTCAACATAAAAACGCTTGGTTTTTATATTAATATCAAAACGGCGTTTAGTTTTGTTATTGGCATGGGACACATTGTGCCCTGACATTGGTCGTTTACCTGTAACCTGACATACTCGTGACATAACTTTTCTCAAGAATAATGGTAATAGTTACATTATATAACAAAAATTATAGTTATGATCAATAGTTTGCAAACATTTTGACACTGTCATTCCAGCGAAAGCTGGAATCTAGTTAATTTTAGGTTTTCTAGATACCCGCTTTCGCGGGTATGACGAAGAAAAGGAATGGATGCAGGTATTGTGTAAATGCACAGTTAAAATTAGAATTGTTACAAAACATTCGGGAAAAATATTGAATTTTTGGTAGATTATTCTATAATTAAATTAATAGTGCGGGGTGGAGCAGTCTGGTAGCTCGTCGGGCTCATAACCCGAAGGTCGTAGGTTCAAATCCTATCCCCGCTACCAATTCAGTGTGAATTGAAGAATAGTTTAGTATTATGGTTAAAATGGGCGTTTGCCCATTTTTTATTTGGATTTGTAATGTGGTGGCAGAAAATATGGAGGCGAAAGTAGAGCTAGAATTTTTGAGGTTTATATCATGAGTAAAGATATTTTATTAGTTGTTGATTCGATAGCGAATGAAAAAGGTCTTCCTAAAGAGGTTATTTTTAAAGCTATTGAATTAGCTATAGCGTCTATAACGGCGAAACGTTATCAACCAGAAGAAGTTGATATACGTGTTGCTATTGACCGTGATACTGGTAATTACGAAACTTTTCGCCAATGGACTATTGTAGAAGATTCTGAAGGATTGGAATTTCCAGGTAAGGTAATTCTTCTTGATGAAGCGAGAAAATTAGATAAAGATTTGGAAATCGGGGATATCGTAGAAGAGCCAGTAGAATCTATAGATTTTGGACGTATAGCTGCGCAACAGGCAAAACAGGTTATTTTACGAGAAATTCGTCAAGCTGAACGTGAAGAAATAGCCAAACAATATCATAAGAAATTAGGTAATATAGTTTCTGGTACAGTGAAACGTGTAGCTCGGGATAATGTTATTTTGGATATGGGGGATAATACTGAAGCGGTGATTTTGCGAGAAGATCTTATTCCTCATGAGGCAATTCGAATTGGTGATCATGTGCGTAGTCTATTAATGGAGGTGAGTGATGAACGTAAGGGACCACAGTTATTAATTAGTCGTACTTGCCCTGAGATGTTGATTCAGTTGTTTAAAATCGAAGTTCCTGAAATAAGTGAAGATGTTATTGAAATTAAAGCTGCGGCGAGAGATCCTGGATCAAGAGCTAAGATTGCTGTTAAAACTAACGACGGACGTATTGATCCTATTGGTGCTTGTGTTGGTATTCGAGGTTCTCGAGTGCAGGCTGTTTCTAACGAATTGAACGGTGAGCGAGTTGATATTGTTTTATGGGATGATGATCCAGCGCAACTGGTAGTCAATGCTATGGCTCCTGCTGAAATATCTTCTATTGTAGTTGATGAAACCGCTCATAGTATGGATATTATCGTTCAAGAGGACCAATTAGCTCAGGCGATAGGGAGAAGTGGTCAAAATGTTCAGTTGGCTAGTAAATTAACCGGGTGGATACTTAATATTATAACACCAACTGAGGCTGAGCTAAAAGACAAAGATAAAACAGTTGATTCGACTAAAGTATTTACTGAGAATCTTGATGTAGATAAAGATTTGGCCGAAGTACTTGTCCAAGAAGGCTTTACTAGTTTAGAAGATGTGGCATATGCTCCAGTGGAAGATATGTTAGCAATAGAAGGTTTTGATAAAGAAATAGTGGAAGAACTGCGCAATCGTGCGCGTAATGTTTTATTAAGTCAGGCATTATTGGATAAGGGAAAAATAGGAGATGTAGAACCTAATAAAGACTTGTTAGAGTTAGAAGGTATGACTAGGCATTTAGCTTATGTGTTAGCTAGTCGCGGTATTGTTTCACGTGAAGATTTAGCGGAAAAATCGGTTGATGAGTTAGCCGGTATAGAGGATTTAACTGAAGAACAAGCTGCGGATTTGATTATGAAAGCACGGGCTCATTGGTTTAAACAAGGGTGAAGAAGATGACTGGGATAACTGTTGAACAACTAGCGAAAGTGGTCGGCATTTCTGTCGAGCGCTTGCTTACGCAATTAAAAAATGCTGGTATAACTGTGCAGTCTGCTGATCAAATTATTGACGATAGTGAGAAGCAATTGTTATTAGAATATCTCAAATCTACTCGTGAAAGTGAGGGTGAATCAAAGTCTAAGAAAATAACTTTAAGCCGCAAGAAGGTAAGTGACCAAGCCAATGTAAAACGCGTTACTAATACTATTAGTGTAACTACGGTACGTAAAAAACGTTATGGTATTGATAGTGAATTTGAGGAGTCTAAACGACGTGCGGAGCAGATTAAAGCTGAACAGAAGTTGAGTGAACAAGAAAAAATAGCGAAACAAACGATAGTAACCGCAAAACCTGAGGAAAAACACAAGTTTACTGAGAAAAAAACTGAGGAGAAACAAACCAAACCAAAAGACAAAACTAAGGTTAAGGAAATAAAACTCAAAGAAATATCCAACAAAAAGGAAAAAGCACAAACTGCCAGTCGAGAAATAAAAGCCTCAATAACGGTTAAACGTAAGCACAAACAGGAATCGAAAGAAAAAAGTAAAATTCCTGCATCATTAGTACATGGTTTTGAAAAACCCGTTGCTCCAGTTGTTAAAGAAGTGGTTATTCCGGAGAGCATTACTGTTGGTGATTTAGCACAAAAGATGTCGATTAAGGCAGCTGAAGTTATTAAAACCATGATGAAAATGGGAACTATGGCGACTATTAACCAGGTTATTGATCAAGATACTGCTATTTTGGTTGTTGAGGAAATGGGACACAAAGCTAAACCTCTTAAAGAAAATACTTTGGAAGAAAGTTTAAGTGAAGAAATGCGTTTAACAGAGCAAAAAACTAGACCTCCGGTAGTGACAATCATGGGTCACGTTGATCATGGCAAAACTTCATTATTAGACTATATTCGTCGAACTAAGGTTACCTCTGCAGAAGTTGGAGGTATCACTCAGCATATTGGTGCTTATCATGTTGATACTAGTAAAGGTGTAATAACATTTTTAGACACTCCGGGACATGAGGCGTTCACAGCTATGCGTGCTCGCGGAGCTAAATCTACAGATATCGTTGTTTTAGTTGTAGCAGCTGATGATGGAGTTATGCCGCAGACTATTGAAGCTATTCAGCATGCCAAAGCGGCTAACGTTCCTATTCTTGTTGCAATTAACAAGATAGATAAACCGGAAGCCGATGCAGAGAAAGTTAAAACTGAATTAGCTAATCATGGAGTTATATCGGAAGAATGGGGTGGTGATGTTATATTTGTAAGCATATCTGCGAAAACAGGTAGTGGTGTAGTTGATTTGTTGGAGTCGATTTTATTGCTTGCTGAAGTATTGGAGTTGAAAGCTCCTGTTGAGTGTCCAGCGAGTGGCGTGGTTATAGAATCTCGTTTGGATAAAAGTCAAGGGCCGATAGCAACAGTATTAGTACAAAAGGGAGCTTTACACAAAGGGGATATTTTACTTGCAGGTCTACATTATGGTCATGTTCGTGCCATGTTAGATGATAATGGTAAGCCTATTGGGGAAGTTGGACCTTCTATGCCGGTAGAAGTATTGGGATTATCTGGGGTACCAAGTGCTGGTGATGAAGCGATTGTTGTTGGCAGCGAAAAAAAAGCCCGAGAAGTTGCACTATTCCGTCAAGGTAAATATAGAGATGTAAAATTAGCGCGTCAACAGAGTGCGAAATTAGAAAATGTTTTTGAAAATATAGGACAAGAAGCGGCAAAAGTGTTGAATATCGTTCTTAAAACTGATGTTCAGGGTTCTGCTGAAGCAATAATTGAAGTATTTAATAAGCTTTCTAGTGAAGAGGCGAAAGTTAAGGTAATTGCAAGTGGAGTTGGAGGTATCACTAGTTCAGATGTGAATTTGGCATTAGCTTCTGGTGGAATTATGGTTGGTTTTAATGTTCGAGCTGATGCAGTAGCACGTACTTTAGCTAAACGTGAAAATGTGGAAATACGTTATTATAGTGTTATTTATAATTTAGTAGAGGATATTAAAGCAGCGTTAAACGGTATGTTAACTCCTAAATTCGAAGAGAAAATGATTGGTCTTGCTGAAGTTCGCGAAGTATTTCGTTCTTCTAAGTTAGGCTCCATTGCTGGTTGTATGATAATAGAAGGTACGGTCCGTCGTAATAAGCCAATACGAGTGTTGCGTGATAATGTGGTTGTTTATGAAGGTGAATTAGAATCATTACGTCGTTTTAAAGAGGATGTGAGTGAAGTGCGCAGCGGTACAGAATGTGGTATCGGAGTGAAGAATTACAACGATATTAAAGTAGCTGATCAGATTGAGGTTTATGAGAAGGTTGAAATAAAACGTGAAACCTTATAAACGTTCCGACCGGGTTGCTGATCTCATTAAACGAGAGTTAGCTGTAATGATTCAACGCAAAAGAGATAATCCATTATTCAGTGGGGTTACTATAACTCATCTTCGAATTTCTCCCGATCTATCTCAAGCCACAGTGTTTTTTACTGTTTTGGAAAAAGAAAAAGCTAATGAAACTTTAGAAACATTAAATAGAGCAGCAGATTTTTTTCGTCGTTCGTTATTTAAAAAAGTTAGACTTCGTAATGTACCAAAATTGCATTTTAAATATGATGAATCTATTGCTCGTGGGCAAAAGTTATCGGCTTTAATTGATAAAGCTGTAGCTGCAGATAAAACGTATAAGGAATGAAACTAAAATCTCAAGGCCGTTATGTAGACGGTGTTTTGCTATTAGATAAGCCGGTTGGAATGACTTCAAACGCTGCTTTACAAAAAGTAAAGCGATTATATAATGCTCATAAAGCTGGACATACCGGAAGTTTAGATCCCTTAGCTTGTGGAATGTTACCTATCTGCTTGGGACAGGCTACTAAATTTTCTCAATTTTTGTTGGAAGCAAATAAAAGTTATCGTGTAATTGCTAATTTAGGAATTAAAACTACAACTGGTGATAGTGAAGGAGATATCATTGAGAGGCGAGAAATAAAAAATATTTTAGTTGAACAAATCATAGAAGTATTACAAAAATTTCGTGGTGATATTGAACAAATTCCTTCTATGTATTCTGCGATTAAATATAAAGGACAGCCATTATATAAGTTGGCCCGCAAAGGTATTACAGTAAAATGTAAACCTAGAACAGTAACTGTTTACAAATTGGAATTGTTAGGCTATGAAAAGGATTTGTTAGAATTAGAAATATGTTGTAGCAAGGGTACTTATATTCGCACTTTGGTGGAAGATATCGGTGATGAATTGAAATGTGGAGCTTATGTTGTTGCCTTAAGGCGTTTAAACTGTGGATTTTATCAAGAGGATCAAATGATCACTTTACAGCATTTAGAAAATTTATTAGCAAAACAGGGGCAAAAAGCTATCGATTGTTTATTATTATCTGTAGAATCTATAATAGCTGATTGGCCAAAGGTAAAGTTATCAGAGGCTGCAGCATATTATTTACGGCATGGGCAAGCTATTATTTCTCCATGTAATAATGCGCCTTCGGAAGGAAAAGTTTGTCTTAAAATGAAAGATGGACGTTTTTTAGGAGTTGGAAAAATTTTGGAGGATGGTAAAATAGCGCCTTGTCGGTTAGTTAATCTGTAAGTGGAGGAAATGAAAAATGGCAAAGAAAGAAAATAAAGTCGCAAAAAATGTGCCAGGAGCATACTATGTTGATAGTGAATGTATCGCTTGCGGTATGTGTCATGAGGTTGCTCCAGATTATTTTAAACTTGATGACGAAGGTAGTTCGGCGTATGTCACTAAACAGCCAGATACTGAAGATGGTAAAACTGCTTGTGCAGAAGCCATGAAAAGTTGTCCGGTTGAAGCTATTGGAGATGACGGCGAATAATTAGTTTTAAATCAGGGGTGCTTGCATAGCAAGCTGAGAGTATACCCTTTGAACTTGACCTGGTTAATACCAGCGTAAGGAGGTAATTATGGAAAAGATCACAACTTTAGGAATCGTTGATTCCTATTATCAAAAATTAAAAGATAACCTATTTGTTGACGTTGCTATTGTAGGTGGAGGCCCGTCTGCTCTGGTAGCGGCTTATTATCTTGCTAAACTTCAGAAAAAAGTCGCCATATTTGAACGTAGACTTGCACCTGGAGGCGGCATGTGGGGTGGAGGCATGATGTTTAATCAAATAGTAGTGCAAGGCGAGGCTTTATCAATTTTGAATGAATTCAAAATTTCTTATACCTTATTTAAAGATAATTGTTATTTAGTAGATTCTGTAGAATCGACTGCAAGTCTTATTTATCATGCTGTTCGTGCCGGGGCGAAAATTTTTAATTGTTATTCCGTTGAAGATGTTGTTTTTAAAAATAAAAAAGTTGGTGGTGTTGTTATTAATTGGGGAGCTGTTCATGATCAAGGCTTGCATGTTGATCCACTAGTTATTGTTGCTAAATGTGTGTTAGAGGCTACCGGTCATTGTTGTGAAGTTGCCAAAGTGTTAGCGAAGAAAAATGGTATTAAATTATATACAGAAACTGGGGGAGTTGTAGGTGAAAAGTCTCTTGCTATGGAACGAGCAGAACGAACTACCATTGAAAATACTAAAGAAATTTATCCTGGATTATATGTCTGTGGTATGGCAGCAAATGGTGTAAGTGGTGATTTTCGTATGGGACCTATTTTTGGTGGTATGTTAATGTCGGGTAAAAAAATAGCAGAAATTATCGCCAAGGATATTACATGACTACTCAAGTTCAACTAGCTCGAAAAAATATTATTACCGAGGAAATGCGACAAGTCGCTGAATACGAGGGTATTGACGCGGAATGGATAAGAAATGAAATAGCTGCTGGACGTGTTGTTATTCCTAAAAATTTAAGTCGAGATTTTGTAGCGCGAGGAATTGGTAACGGTTTAAAAACAAAAGTTAACGCGAATATCGGCACGTCACAAGAATATTGTAATTTAACGGAAGAATTAGACAAATTTGATGTCGCAGTAAAATATGGTGTTGATGCAGTCATGGATTTATCTACCGGGGGCAATTTAGATATTATCCGCAAAAATATTATCGAACATTCGAAAGTTGCTGTTGGTACTGTCCCAATTTATGCAGTGATGGCAAAAATTATAGCAGCAGGAAAAAATATTTCTGCTATGCAACCTGATGAATTGTTTTTAGAAATAGAAAATCAAGCCAAAATGGGAGTTGATTTTGTAACTTTACACTGTGGTGTTACACGAACTTCTCTTACCTTTTTAAATAATCACCCCCGTCTAGGAGGTATAGTAAGCCGTGGCGGTGCACTTTTAAAGAGATGGATGCAAGATAATAATGCTGAGAATCCTCTTTATGAGCAATATGATCGAGTCCTTGATATTTGTGAACGATATGATGTTACTATTAGTTTAGGTGATGGTCTTCGGCCTGGAGCAGGGAGTGATGCTACAGATAGAGGACAGATAGCGGAGTTATTAATTCTTGGAGAATTAGTCAAAAGAGCTCAGCAAAGAGGAGTACAAGTCATTGTAGAAGGACCTGGGCATGTGCCGCTTGATCAGATTGAAATGAATATAAAGTTAATGAAAAAAATCTGTCACCATGCGCCGTTCTATGTTTTAGGTCCTCTTACTACAGATATTGCAGCAGGCTATGACCATATTTCAGGGGCAATAGGTGGCGCTATTGCAGCAGCCCATGGGACCGATTTCCTTTGTTACGTGACTCCCGCTGAGCACTTAACTCTACCCGATCTTGATGATGTAAAACAGGGTGTAATTGCAAGCAAAATAGCAGCTCATAGTGGAGATATAGTTAAAGGAGTACCAGGTGCTAAAGAAAGAGATCATGCAATTTCTAAAGCCAGAAGAGAATTGGATTGGGATAATATTTATAAATATGCACTAGATCCTGAGTTAGCTCGCAAAAGAAGAAAAGCTTCTGCAAGTGCCACACAAAAACATTGTGCAATGTGTGGTAATCTTTGTGCTATAAAGATAGATAGAGATATTTCGGATTAGAATCCAGCCCAAAGTGTTTTTAATTGACCAGGGGTTGGGAAAGGGGTGTCTGGAGTTTCAGAATCCTTATTTTCCATGATTGTGGTTTTTTTAGTATCAAATAATTTCAATATTTCTTTTATCTCATTTATTTTTGTAATAAGTATTTGTTGTGTTTTAGAGCTGAAAAATTTATCTGGCAAGCTTGGATCAAGCAATGGCTCAATGCAGGATACATAATATTCTAATTGTTGATATCTAGTAATCGATTTTTCTGTGTGCTCAATGTCTTTTGAAGCTAAATTTTCATGAGTACTTTCCATTACTTCACGTATCGAATCTTCCTGTTGTAAGTTATCAGCTTTTATTGCGTTTTTAATTTCGTCGAGAATTAGTTTCAGTTTACAACATAATGTCTTAATATCGCCAGAGTCGGATTGAAAAAAATAATCTGTGTCTTTCATTTCAAAGTGCCAGTGTGATTGATCATCTTGGTTAAGATAAGTACAAAATGAATCAATTAAGTTTTGAAGTTGATTGGTAATTGTGTCCTCAGGAGAAGTTATAGATTGTTCTTCAGGTAGTGGCGATAGGTCAACATTATCCAATTGTAGTTTATTTTTTAAAACATCTTCCTTAATATTATCGAAAGTAAGTTGAGTAGATGCTAATTTGTTTTTAGTATCATCAATATAACCTTTCCAACAATCATATATCACAGGATCCGCTTTTTCCTCTCTATTAGGGTCCAGTTTTGAAAGTTCATCTTTTATGAAGTTTTTGCACACGTCGGCATTATTTTCATATTTATAAGCTATGAATTTGAAAAGTAATGCAGCGAGTGATGCTTGTGTGGATCTTATTTCGCTATTTAATTCTTGAATAACGTTTGTTTGTGAAGATGAAAGTATTTTATTTGCTACAAATATAAATGTTGTAATTATTTCATCCAAAGTCAGTTTTTCAATGAGTATTTTTGCAAATTGCTTAGTTTTTTCTTGCCCAATTTTAGTATATGCAGATGCGGAATTAAACATAGTTGTCTCCTAACTAATTTGTTAATAAAACCATATTATATTAAACAATCCTTAAGGCAATATTAAAGACATCTCTAGAAATTCAGTTTGTACGCAAAAAACAGTCAGTTTTCGTCATTCCCGCAACTTTCTTGTTATCCCCAACTCTTTTCGTTTTCCCGCAACTCTTTTCGTCATTCCGCGGCTTGACCGCGGAATCCATAGCTTGCGTGCCCAGCTGTGATAAACCTCCTTGTCACTGGATTCTGGCCAATCCCTGGCCAGAATGACGAATTAAATCCTTAATTGATACTATGAGCTTTCGCGGGTATGACATTTTTTAATTCGAAAAATATCTCCTTAAATAGAAAATACTTACATGCCTTGTTATCTATTCTAAATGCGTCTAAAATATATTGAACCAATTTCTGCAAATGACAGCGGTTATTGGGAAGTGGTATGTATATAAAAATTTGATGAGGAATTATTATGTCATTATCAATAGAAGAAAAAGTAAAGATTATTAAAGAGTATGGCCAGTCGCAAAATGACACTGGTTCTCCTGAGGTGCAGATAGCACTATTAACAACCGATATTGTTAAACTAACTGAACACTTCAAAACTCACCAGCACGATCATCACTCACGCCGCGGTCTTATTCGTAAGGTTAATTTACGACGTAAACTTCTTAATTACCTTAAAAATAAGGAGATAGAACGTTACCGTAAAATTATTTCAAAATTAAAACTTCGTAATTAAATAGTTAAAAGAGGAACTAAAGTGTTAGCAATCAATAAAACATTTCAATATGGTGGATATACTGTCGTCTTAGAAACTGGTGCAGTAGCGAGGCAGACATCGGGCGCCGTAGTAGTCAGCATGGGTGATACCGTGGTTCTGGTTACTGTCGTTGGAGTAGCAGAAGTCGCTGAAGATCGGGGATTTTTCCCATTAACGGTTAATTATCAGGAGCGTTTTTATGCGACTGGTAAAGTACCTGGTGGATTTATTAAACGTGAAAGTCGTCCAAGTGTTAAAGAAACTCTGACTTCTAGGCTTATTGACCGCCCGTTACGGCCTATGTTTCCAAAAGGCTTTAATAATGAAGTGCAGATTGTTGCAACTGTGATGTCTATGGATCTAGAGATAGATGCAGATATTCCAGCCATAATTGGTGCCTCAGCAGCTCTTGCCATATCGGGTATTCCTTTTAATGGTCCTGTAGCCGCCGCACGTGTTGGATATAAAGACGGATCTTATTGGCTTAATCCGAGTACCAGTCAGTTAGAAAATTCTCAACTAAACTTAGTAGTTGCAGGTACAGAGCATGCAGTCTTAATGGTAGAGTCGGGAGCTCATGAATTGCCTGAAGATGTCATGTTAGATGCGGTAATGTATGGGCATGAGCAGATGCAAGTTGCTATACAAGCGATTTCTGAATTTGCCAAAGAGGTTGGTGGGTCTGCTTGGGATTGGCATCCACCGGAAGCGGATAAGTCTTTGATAGAGAAGGTTATTAAATCGTCCCAAAAGGGATTATCTGATGCCTATTTAATTCGTGAAAAACTTGAACGACGTGTCAAACTTGATGAGATTAACAAACAAATAATAGAACAGTTTGCCGTAGAAGAAGAACAAGGTCCTTCTGCCAGTACGATCAGAAATATATTAGAAGATTTAGAGAAGAACATCGTTCGTAAACGTATTATAAATAATGAGCCACGGATCGATGGGCGCGATACCAAAACAGTACGACCGATTACTACTAAGGTTGGAATTCTACCGCGTACCCATGGTTCAGCTAATTTCACCCGTGGCGAAACACAGGCTTTAGTAATTACTACGTTGGGTACTGATCGTGATGCGCAAATTATTGATATACCAGCTGGCGAGTCTAGGGAGAATTTTATATTTCATTACAATTTCCCACCTTATTGTGTTGGTGAAACAGGTGCATTAGGTGCTCCTAAGCGACGTGAACTTGGTCATGGAAATTTAGCAAAACGTGCTTTAGAAGTGGTGATGCCTGGTGTGAACGGTTTCTCTTATGTAATACGCGTGGTGTCAGAGATTACTGAATCTAACGGGTCTAGTTCAATGGCTTCAGTTTGCGGGGCAAGTTTGTCCCTTATGGATGCGGGCGTACCAATTAAAGCTCCGGTTGCAGGAATTGCTATGGGCTTGATTAAGGAGGGAGAGAAATATGCAATACTTTCCGATATTATTGGTGATGAAGATCACTTAGGTGATATGGATTTTAAAGTGGCTGGTACTGCAAATGGAGTGACTGCTTTACAGATGGATATCAAGATCGATGGTATTACTAAGGAAATTATGCATACTGCGTTACAACAAGCAAAAGAAGGACGCATGCATATTCTTAATGTTATGAATGAAACTATATCTGTACCGCGAGAAATGATATCTGATTATGCTCCTCGAATTGTTACTATGAAAATTAATCCAGAGAAAATTCGTGATGTTATCGGTAAAGGAGGTGTGGTTATTCGTGAAATCATTGAAGAAACCGGTGTTGAAATCGATATCAGTGATGATGGATTAGTGAAAATGTCAGGGGTTGATAAAGAAGCAATTCAAGCAGCTTATAAACGTATTGAGGCAATTACTGCTGAAGTTGAAGCTGGTAAAATCTACGAGGGTAAAGTGGTAAAAATTACTGATTTTGGGGCATTTGTGAATATTCTTCCCAGTCAAGACGGTTTGTTACATATTTCTCAGATCGCTCATGAACGTATTAGAAATGTGAGTGATGTATTAAGTGAAGGTCAGGTTATTAAAGTAAAAGTTATCGAGATAGACCGTCAAGGTCGAGTTAGGCTTAGTATGAAAGCAATTGAAGAATGAGGAAATAATCATAGAAAATTTTACGTTTTATAATCCAGTAAAAATTATTTTTGGTAAAAATCAAATTGCAGAATTAAGTGACGAAATTCCGAAGGACAAAAGAATTCTAATCACCTATGGTGGTGGTAGCATCAAAAAAAATAATGTATACGACCAAGTAAAGAAAGCATTACAGGGCTATACGGTTTTTGAATTTGGAGGTATTGAGCCAAACCCACGCTATGAAACTTTAATGAAGGCCATAGAGCTTGTTAAACAAAACAACATTGATTTTATCCTTGCTGTAGGTGGTGGTTCAGTTATTGATGGCACTAAATTTATTGTTACAGCTGCAAATTTTGATGGTGAACCTTGGGATTTCGTTTTGGACTGGTCGTTGATTAAAACTGCATTACCGTTTGCAACGGTATTAACTTTACCGGCCGCAGGTTCGGAGATGAATTGTAATGCAGTGGTTAGCCGCGGTGAAAATAAATTAGCTTTTAGGAATTCTTTACTATACCCAAAATTTTCTATTCTAGATCCAGAGGCAACATATACCTTACCAGATCAGCAAACCAGCAATGGCATCATTGATACCTTTGTCCATGTCATAGAACAATATCTTACTTATCCTGTTAATTCGCCACTTCAAGATCTTTGGTCAGAAAGTATATTGTTAACCCTTATCGAAGAAGGTCCAAAAGCTTTACAAGACCCTCACAACTATGATGTTCGTGCCAATATTATGTGGTGTTCAACTATGGCGTTAAATGGTTTACTTTGTTGTGGCGTCCCCGATGATTGGTCTACTCACAGATTAGGGCATCAGCTAACAGCATTACACGGCTTAGATCATGGTCAAACTTTAGCTATCTTGCTACCTAGCGTTATGTATGTGAAACGCGATAAAAAGCGTGAGAAACTTCTGCAATACGCAGAGCGAGTTTGGAATATCAATACCGGTGATGATGAACAAAAGATTTCACAAGCAATTGATAAAACTCGAGAATTTTTTGAAAGTGTAGGAATTAAAACTCATTTAAAGTACTATAATATCGGTGAAGAGTTTGTTCCCAAAGCTATAGCCCTATTAAAAAAACATGGCTTTACTGCGATGGGTGAACACCAGGATATTTCCTTGCAAGAAAGTGAAGAAATTTTTAGGCGTAGTTTGTAAAAAAATTTTAAACCTGTATTTTCAATATTTAAGAAAACCTTAAGTTTCATTATGTATCGTTGGTTAAATTTCTGTGCCAGTTGATATAATAATGAGGGGTTAATTATGTGGCGATTTTCTACAAGTATCTTTGGCAATTCAGAACAATTATTTGCAGATCAGTTGTCTGCGGCCATTAAAAATATAGGCCCTGAATTTTTTTCTATTTATTCGCATAATAAAATGCCTGTATCTAAAAATATTTGGATTTTACTTAGCATTATTAATGATGAAATTGATCATTACAGATCAAATCTTGGTAAAAGAAGTGTTGTTGCCGTAACACAATTAATAAATCATACTGCTACTGAACAAGATCAGGAATATTTAAAAAGTAAAGATTTTCCTTTACAACATACTAAAGCCGAAAATAAACAATTTCATAGCATTAATCCGATTGTTTTTTATCTTATGAGTAAAAATTCAATATTGTATAACAACTTAGAAGCTAAAACACTATTAAGTTTTATTCATGATTTAGATAAGGTTAAGTTTGATATTGTTAAA
>Ga0114922_10001996_pt1 | contig 19263 bp, 12 predicted proteins | sample AartaG_FD_100975 | JGI IMG/M metagenome (GOLD analysis project Ga0114922, IMG submission 100975) | Deep subsurface microbial communities from Aarhus Bay to uncover new lineages of life (NeLLi) - Aarhus_00045 metaG | ecosystem: Environmental > Aquatic > Marine > Oceanic > Sediment | place...
CCTGGCTTTGAGCCACAGCGGCGAAAGTGATGAAATCATTCGACTGATAAATCCGGTAAAGCAGAGACAGATCAAGCTGATTGGCATTACCGGCGACGCCGACTCGCCTCTGGCCAAACACAGTGATGTCGTTCTTTGCATAGGCCGGTTGTCCGAAGCTTGTCCGTTGGGCCTTGCTCCGAGCGTCTCGACAACCTGCATGTTGGCGCTCGGTGACGCGATTGCTTTTACCGTGATGAAGGCTCGAAATTTCAGCGCTGAAGACTATGCCAAATTTCATCCCGGGGGCGCACTGGGTGCCAGGCTGATCACCGTTGGTCAATCGATGATGTTTAAGCGGGGAGAAAAACTTCCCCTTGCGCACACCGGCGATACGATAAGGGAAATGTTGGGCAAGACGACCAAACTTAAGCGCAGGGGGGCGGTAATGATAATTAATGCCCAGGGCCGACTGGCGGGCATTATAACCGATGCCGACCTGCGGCGCGCGATGGAGAAAATCGGCGCGGAGGTTTTTGACCGCACAACTTCCGAACTGATGACACCCGACTGCAAACGGGTTACGGAGGAAACGCTTGCCGCCGAAGCCATGGCGATTTTCCATAAATACAGAATCGATGAACTTCCCGTTGTCAACGGGCTGAACAAGCCGGTGGGCTTAATTGACGTTCAGGATATTGTCGCATTAAAGATTTCCCGTTGAGGGACGATACACATGGCTGCCAAACGAAAACCCGACCTGGCTGCGATAAAAATGCTCGTAATGGACGTTGACGGGGTGTTCACGGACGGCACGATAACAATCAGTGATGAAGGGACCCACAGCAAAAGGTTCAACTACCTGGACGGACACGGCATCAAGCTCTGGCACAGGGCGGGCTTTGGCAGTGCGATCATAAGCGGTAAAGATTCGCGGGCCACGGCCATCCGCGCCGGACAGCTCGAAATCGAACACGTTGCGCTGGGATGTACGAAGAAGCTACCGGCGTTCGAATCGCTGCTGGCCCGGGCCGGTCTGGACGCCAAGGAGGTTGTCTGTATCGGGGATGACCTGCTTGATTTGCCCTTAATCAGGCGAGCAGGCTTCGGTGTGGCGGTCGCAAACGCAGTTGACGAATTAAAAGAAGCTGCCGACTATGTAACAAGACGCCCCGGAGGCAGTGGTGCGGTGCGTGAGGTGGTCGAATATATCTTAAAGACCACCGGGAAGTGGGACCGGCTCATGGGGCGGTATTTAGTCTGAGGGGACATAATATCATGCTGAAATGGAGAAAATTGCTCGTATGGCTGGTCGCCTTTGTTCTGGTGGTCGCAGCGTATCTGGCATACAATCGGCTCGTCGATACGCCCGCCATTCGAGTTCGGCCGGATCAGCAGGACACCGCCGAATTTGATGTGCCGGACCTTGGCGCCCAATCCGCAAAGATCGGTGAAGCTGTGGTTGGGACGGTTGAGAAGTCGGAGTATGTCGATCTTGACGACAATAAGAATGTCAAACGTGTCTTTGGATTTGCAAGACTGCTCAACCCGGATGCAGGAACCGAAGAATGGACGCTTCAAAAACCGTATATGGAGATTTACGAGCAAGCCGTCAGGTATGAAATTGTCTCTGATCGCGGCACCTGCCGGGTTGAAACCGTTGCCGGTAATCCCAGTCCCACCAGCGCCCACCTCATCGACAATGTGAAAATCCATGTTCTACCTACGAGCGCCGATGGGCCGCCCAAAACCACGATACACCTTGACGACCTTTTCTATGATAGTGAGCGGTCGGAATTCAAAACAGATGGGCCCATAAAAATAATCTCCCAGGAGGGTCGAATGGAAGGGGAGGGGATGTTGTTGATATACAACAATGCGCTTGGTCGGGTCGAATATCTTAAGATCAAGGACCTGGACTACCTGCATCTAAAAGATATTTCACTCGTGTCATCAAAGGCATCTGCGAAGAGTTCACGCACTTCATCGGCTCCCGCAGTTGCCAAAGTCGAACCTTCACCGTCACCGTCACCGCCGGAATCAACATCCTCTGAACAAAGAGACCATACACCGGTTATTGAGAGCGACAAAGCATCGGTTCCGCCGGCTGATAACGTGCCGTCTGGAGGCGGCGAGGAAGTTCAGGGCCACCAGGACGACTACTACGTATGCCGGTTTGAGCGGGATGTGGTCATTACATACGGCATGCGCATTATGGCTGAGGGAGCCGATGAGGTTACCATCAGCAATATATTATTTTCCGGTTGGCAGGGAAAAGGAGAGTCCGTCGTCTCCGAGGCAGACTCTACCGACACGGAAAGAGCCCCGGACAACGAAACTGTGTTAAGACCGGCTGCGCCTGAGGCATCCTATGAAGCCGTTGTCCCCGCTGATCCTGCCGCAAAAGAATCCACGTCGTCCGCCGTCGGTTCCGGGCCGAAGAAAACTGCCCCTGAATCAACTGATGATGATACCGTGGATGTTTATATTACATGTAAAGGCGGGATAACTATACAACCGGTAACATCGATTCTCAGTACAACTGATGCGACCTCAAGGGTCGACAAGAGCACTGTGATAGAACTGGTGGGAAGACCCATCTCTGTCAGGCAAATAGCTGCAGCCCAACCCGAAAGCGCTATTACAATAGCCCGGTGCAGCATGTTAAAGTACGACCTTGACAGCGACATTATGGATATGTTCACCAGCGACCATCAGCCAAGCATCTTTCTCAGCCTGGCCGACTCCGAAGCTCAACTGGAGACAACCGGCTCGGTGAAATGGGATCGAAAAGCGGACAAAGCAACTATCACCGGTCCCGGCAGATTGTCAATTCCTTCAACGAAAAAGCACGTTTTACAAGACAAGACATCAACCCAAATGAACTTCAACGGCGTTATGCATGTGTTTTTTGCCCGTCATCGGCCCGCGGACTCGTTGCATGAGCTTGACTTGAGATCGGTGAATTTGCTCGGCGGGATGGCGGCGGCTATGGGAGACGGCCAAGAGTCACACATGTCAGCCGAGTCCGCGACATTCTTTTTTGATGAGGCCAGCGATATCACTCGTGCGGACTTGGCCGGAGCTGTCAACTTCAGTTCTGAAAAAGGCCGACTCAATTCCCAGAGGGCAAAGGTCCTGTTCGCAACCGATACTACAGGCCGGACGCGCCCTGTAACGGTGCGGGGTATGGGCAAGGCCACACTCACCCCTGCTGCGGCTCGCAACAGCGAACGGCCCGCCCGATTCAGTGCGAAGAAGATCGATTATGACATGGAGGCCGACTACGCTTTTGCGACCGGGCCGGTGATGTTTACTTTTTATGCCAGCAACCCCGACTATACGGGTGCCGACCCTGAACCTGTGCCCGTCGTAATAACCGCTGATGATAACGCTGAATTTTTTGGGGACCAAAACCGGATTGTCTTCAACGGCAGCGTTGTTGGCTCAAGGCGGACGCAGACGCCTGCCTACTTGCAGACGAGCACATTCCGCGGCCAAAAGCTGATCGTGGACCTGGCGCAGACCCAGCCCGATTCGACCGACGTCCGCCACGTGACTGTTGTCGGCGGCAAGGTACGTCTGGAATCGGTGCGGTCGGTCGATGAGAAAACCATAAATCACGTCAGGCTCTCATGCAGGCGTATCGACTATGAAGCGAGCGATGAAATTGTAATCGCGACCGGACCGGGTGATATACAAATCAACAATGAAAATGCGCCGGCACCGGCCAAACAAGAGGCGGACAAGAAAATCAGTCTGCAAAGGCCGTGCTATGCTTTTATTGAAGGTTTCGATAAGCTTCGATGGTTTACAACGGACAATCGAATCACCGCCGACGGCAAAACAAAATCCGTAAATATGAATTACCTGCCTCTCGTTGAAGGGAAGTGGGGTCAGGTTATTCGCTCGGCAGCTACACACATAGAGGCGAACTTCACGGAAGTGGCTTCAGGGCGAAGTGAATTGACAAAACTAAGGACTACTGGCGGAGTTTCCTACCGCGAAGTCGGTGGAAACGAGTTCATAGGTGATTCGCTATTCTATGATGTCGGGAAGTCCCTGATGAGTGTTACCGGATCAGAGATGATCGAATGCCAGTTGAATGGCACCTTTTTCGATGAAATCGAATACGACCTTGCCACCGGCAAGGCGAAGGGCCTACTTGCCTCTAAACCAGGTATCCTCCCTCGGCGGGCAAAGAGAAGAAACTCACTATCGCGGTGAAAAGAAGCCCTTGTCTAAATGCGATTCCCAACTTTTAAAGCGATATTTGACAGCCTGCAAACGCCAAGAGGATACTTGAACCACGCCGGCTTCAGGGTTGTGATTGTCCGGTCGGCTCATAGGCCGGCAATAGCGCGCGCAGCAGGTCGGCCACAGTAATGATTCCAAGGATGTTCTGCTGCCGGTCAACGACGGGCAGACAGCTTATCTTCATACGGAGCAGCTTCTTTGCCGCCTCACAAATCCGGTAATCCGGCGAAACACTGGTCACCTTACGTGTCATAAACTCGGCAACGCCAAGTAAAAGCTGAGGAGTCTCGTCATCAACCCTGAAGAGGTGATCCCGGAATTTGGTGGACTGAGAAGGCGGCCGTCTGCCGGCGAACGGGAGCTGGCGGAGAATATCCCTGTCTGAAATAATGCCCGCCAGCTTAGCGTTCTCATCAAGGATCGGCAAGTGTCTGAATTCGCCTTTCTTCATCGTATCAATCGCATCGGCTAATGTATTGGTGGATTCAAGGCAGACAACTTCACGGGTCATAATATCGCCCGCACTTTGAAACACCCAAGAGAACAATGATGATTCGGCAATGGCGGTGAAAGGACCAGGTACGAGCGGCGCGGTTTGTTCCTTCAGTTCGGGGTAGAGCCCCTCTATCGCAGCATCGAGCGTCCTGAAGACCTTCAGAATGTCTGTGGTCGTGATAATACCGGTGAGTTTGCCATTGGCCAGGACGGGGAGCATGTCGATGTGATTGTCGATCATTATCCTTATCACATCAGGGACCGTCGTATCCGGTGAGGTGGACCAGGGATTTCTGGCGACGATCTGCTGGAGCAACTGTCTAACGGCCTTTGGGTTTATGGCTTCATCGTCTTCGTCGGTGATGCGCTTGGGCTTTAAGCGCAACACATCCCTTTCTGAAACGACGCCGATAAAAAAAGGCTTCTTCTTTGCCTCGTCCGTATAGTCGATTACGGGGGCGTGTCGCACTTTGTGGGCGTTCATGAAATTGAGAAACGCCTTGACGGTGTGGTCGAGTGTGAGTGTTTTGACGTCTTGATTCATGATATCGCCGGCGGTGCGTACAGGTCGAAACCCGACCTTTTTGCCGGCGCACATTTGCTCTATAGCATCAACAAGGACAGATTGTTCGCTTATCGTACTCACCTCCTGCATTATCGGATAAAAAAGGGACGGGGATTAGTCATTTCCCTTTTTTTCGCGTACTGGGCAACCACCTGCTGCTGGACGTTGGGCGGTACTACCTCGTAGTGGCTTAGCTCCATCGAATAGCTGCCCTGACCGAGAATAGCTGCCCTGCCCGCCCGTTACACTCTTGAGCTGGCTGTTATACTGTGTAACCTCCGATAACGGCACCTGGTCCTTGACGACCTGCATATTGCCAGCATCGTACGATCAATCCACAACCTTTTGCGTGGACTCACCACTTCAATCTGAACCAACAACGACAGCGCGAGGGCTGGATTCCCATAGAAAAATGTCTTTGTCGTCACCCGCGCCGGCGATTGTCTTGCCGTCCGGACTAAATGCTAGCGCATACACCGCATGGTCGGCGGAGATCATCATCAACTCGGTGCCCGTGGCAACATCCCACAGTTTGGTTTCGGCAAAACTACCGGAGACGATGCGTGTGCCGTCCGGGCTGATCGCGAGCGACTCAATGTGGGATTCCTTGTGCCCAAAGAGGTTCATGAGTTGGTTGCCGGTAACGCTATCCCAAACCTTAACCTTGCCGTCGTAAGCTCCCGAGACGATGCGCTCGCCATTAGGAGTGAACAATGCGTTACATACGATCATCTTGTGTCCGGAGAGGGTCTTCAACTCCTTGCCGGTGTCTGCATCCCAGATTCTGATCGTTGTGTCGCTGCCAGCAGAGACGATGCGCTTCCCGTTGGGGCTGAAGGCAACAGAATGAATGGCACCTTTAACTTTATGTCCATGGAGCACCATCAACTCTTCTCCCGTCGATGCATCCCATACTTTGACATCCTTCACACCTCCCGAAGCAACGCGATTGCCATCTGGACTAAAGGCAACTGAATAAACGGGACCATCATGCCCTGTGAGTTTTCTCAGCTCCTTGCCGGTGTCTGCATCCCAAACCCTGAGTGTCTTATCGATGCTGCCGGACACGATACGCTTTCCGTCAGGACTTACGGCTACCTTGACGACAGCTCCATTGTGTCCGCGGAGGGTCCTGATTTCTCTGGCACCCGAAACATCCCACACTTTGATGGTGTTATCCCTGCTGCACGATACAAGCCGCTCACCGTCCGCAGTGAACACCAGTTGATGGACCAGTTGTTCGTGCCCCGAGAGTATCGTACCTTTTCCGTCTGAGTTTGCATCCCATATCTTTATTCCTCCAACGGCACCTGCCGAGACTATCCGCTTGCCATCGGGAGTAAAGGCGACTTTCGAGACTATGGATGGATGTCCGACAAGCGTTGTGATTTCTTCTCCTGTTGCAGTATCCCAGATCCGAACTGTCTGATCGTAGCTTCCCGAAACGAGTCGCGTGCCGTCTGGGTTGAAATCAACCGAGGTGACCGTGCTACGATACCACACATGATCCACAGCGGCTGTAATCCCTTGCCCGGTTTCAGTATCCAGTATTCTAATCAGTCCCGGGCCACAACCTATGGCAATCCGTTTGCCATCCGGGCTATAGTCAACAGCGATGACCTTCTGACCATCCATGTGGAAGACTTTTAGTTGCTCACCCGTTACTGTATCCCATATCCTGACCGTCTGATCGTAACCTCCGGAGGCAATTTGTCTGCCGTCCGGGCTGAAAGCCACACAAATGACGAGATCCTTATGCCCCGAAAGAGTTCGAAGTTCTTGCCCGGTTAAGGTATCCCAAATCTTGAGCGTGTGGTCGAAACTGCCCGAAACAATCCGTTTGCCATCGGGATTTAATGCGACACAATGAACTCTCCCTTCATGACCTTCAAGTGTCATGAGTTCCTCACCGGTGCTTGCATCCCATACCTTGACCGTGTGATCGAATCCTCCGGATACAATTCGCTTTCCGTCTGCGTTGAACGCAAGTGGTCCCGTAAGGCCCTTTCCGTGCCCTTCAAAAGCCAATATTTCAGCACCAGATTCAGCGTCCCAGATCGTGATATACTCACCCAAAATGCTGGACGAAACGATCCTGTTGCCATTCGGACTTACAGCGATCGAAAAGACACCAACCTGAGATGGCGCGAGGGTTATGAGTGACTCGTCCAGAACGTAGTTAAGACGATACCATTCCCAGTTCCTCAGATCCTCAGGACATGCCTCCAAGAGTATTCGGGTGCTATGTATATTTCGTTCGCGGTATTTGGCATCAGCCAGCGCAACGCCATGAACATAGGACAGATGTCGATATTTTTCGCCCCGTTCTTCAGCTAATTCGCGTTGCTCCTGGGCGACCTTTTCCGCTTGGTCTGCTTTGTTGCGAGCAACGGCCTCCTTCTTGAGGGCTTTCTCAGCCCTGAAGTACATGGCAGAACTTGCGACCAGGCCCAACACTATCAATGTTACCATAAGCACAACCGTCGCTACGGAGCCGGCGTGTTTTTGTACGAACTTCTTGACCCGATACACCGCAGTCTCAGGGCCGGCGAGCAAAGGAGCACCGTCTAAGTAGTTCCGGATGTCATCGGCAAGCTCGGAGGCCGAGCGATAACGGCGAGAGCGGTCCTTGCGCATCGCCTTTAAGGGAATCCATTCCAGCTCCCTGTGCAGGCGTCTGGCCAAAGTTACAACCTGGGTGTGTCGCCTCTCGGCTATTTTTTTGGCCTCGGCACCCAGACTCGATAGGCGCATGCTCGGATGGGGTGGCTCGGCCTCTGTCAAGATTCTCTGAACCTCAACGAAGCCTTTGTTCTTTAGCATATCGCGCTCGAACGGCAGTACACCGGTTAACAGCTCGTAAAGCACTACGCCTAACGAGTAGATGTCTGCACGCGTGTCGATGTCCCGGTTGCCAATATCTGTCTGCTCGGGACTCATATATTCGGGCGTGCCCAAAAGCTGCCCATGCCTTGTGAACAATGTGTGCTCGGTCAGCGGCTGAGTAACGGCCTTGGCGACGCCAAAATCGATAATTTTCGGCACGGCCCTGTCATCCTGAACCGACACTAAGATATTTGAGGGCTTGATGTCGCGGTGAATGATTCCTTTCTGGTGCGCGTGCTGAACTGCATAGCAGACCTGGCTGAATAGCTTAAGCCGCTTCTCGATGCCGAGCTTCTCCCTATCGCAGTACCTGGTGATGGACATTCCTTTGACGTATTCCATCACGAAGTATGGCCGGCCCGCCTCGGTTGTTCCCGCGTCGAATACGCGGGCAATATTGGGGTGGTCCAGCAGGGCCAGGACCTGGCGTTCAGCCCCGAAACGGGCGATGACCTGTTTGGAGTCCATACCCGGCTTGATAATCTTCAGGGCCACCCGGCGTTTGACAGGCTCTTTCTGCTCGGCCAAATAGACTAAGCCCATCCCGCCCTCACCGATCATTTCCAGCAGTTCGTATCGGCCAACCACCGTACCAGCGCCCTCGGTCACGCAAAGGCTGTCGCCGGTTACATTGACACTGGATTCTAACGCCCCTTTCATTAAACATTGGGGGCATAAGCCTTCCGGCGCATTGGCCGGCAATTCGGCTCCGCATTGGGGACAATGATTATCTTTGGCCATAATTAACGTCTCCTTTCTAAATAATGCCTGCTCTACCTATTACATAGGCAAAACCGGCGAAAGGTTACACGTAACGGACAAATTTTTTTGCCTATGATATATGGCCGGCACATCATGCGATGGGAAAACGCCCGTCCACCAACTCAGTAGGCCAGGGCGTTAAAGAGGTCACGAATCTCTTCGGCAATCTGGTCCTCAGTAGCAACCGTCTGAGCGATTTCATCCCGCACCAGTTGGCGGTAACGACGTCGCAGGCGGTGCACGGCCACTTTCACAGCCCCTTCGGTCATGTTCAGGTCGGCTGCGGCATCTCGATAAGGGTCGGACCCTTTTTCGGCGGTAAGGTAACTTTTAAGCCGGTCAAAAAGCTTTTGTTTGTTTGCACCGGCTGATTCAGCCTTCAGTTGAGCCATTGCCCGAGCTAACACAGTCATCGCCCAGGACTTCTCAAAAAGCCTTTCCGGCGAGGAGTGAGTGGCTGGCTCAAGGGCGTATCGAGTTTCAGCGTCTCCAACGTCTAAGGAAACAACTTTGCGGCCCCCGCCACGTTTTAGAGCCAGGGCCCGGTCCCTTTCATCGGCCAGGAAGTGCTTCAGTGCGGCTAAGAGAAATGAGCGGAATTTGCCACGGTTCGGGTCGGCCAGACGCAGCCCGCCCTTTTCCAACAAGCTGGCGAAGAATGCCTGGGTATGCTCTTCGGCATTGTGAGTATCATGGCCACATCGTCGCAGATAAGCGTAAAGCGGAAACCAGTATGTTCGACACAGCGTCTCCAGAGCCTGTTGGTAACGAGAAGTTCCGGGTTGACCTGCAGCTAAGACCACAGTCCAGTGTGTAGTTGCGAACCGACTGGTTCTGGTCCTATCAGATTCCTTGTCGTTTTTTGCCTCAGCCTGATTCACTTGGCTGGCTCACATGTGTTCAATGAGATCGAGCAATGCAAATTGTTTGTTATACTTACCTCGAAACTTAGAGCCCGAACAGGCCGGTATTAATCATTTGCCTTCTTTTTTGCGTACTGGGCAACGACTTGCTGCTGGACGTTGGGTGGTACCACCTCATAGTGGCTTAGCTCCATCGAATAGCTGCCCTGACCGCCCGTAACGCTTTTGAGCTGGCTGTTGTACTGAGTAACCTCCGCCAGGGGCACCTGGGCCTTGACGACGACCATGTTGCCCGCGAGCATGTCCTGGCCGGAAATTCTGCCGCGCCGCGAGGCCAAATCGCCTGTGATATCGCCCATGTTCTCGGCTGGAATAGTGATTTCCATATTTACAATCGGCTCCAGAAGGACAGGCCTTGCCTTACTTACACCGTCGGAAAAAGCGCCCTTCCCGGCCGCTCGGAATGCTACTTCCTTTGAGTCAACCGGATGGTGCTTACCGTCATAGACGGAGACCTTGATATCCTGCATGGGAAACCCTGCGACTACACCTGTCGCCATTACGTCTTTGATGCCCTTTGCAACTGCAGGTTCGTACTGGGTTGGAATGGAGCCGCCGAATATGTCCCAACTGAATTGAAGCGATGGGTCGGAATCGCGCTCGGCGGGCTCTACACGCAGGAACACCTCACCAAACTGACCGGCGCCGCCGGTCTGCTTTTTATGACGATAGTGGCCCTCGGCCTTGGCGGTAATGGTCTCGCGGTAAGGTATCTTCGGGGGCTTCGTATTGACCGAGATTTTGAAGCGCTTCTCCATTTTGGACAGCATCACACGAAGATGCAGGTCGCCCAGGCCGCTCATAACCAGTTCGCTGGTCTGGAAATCCCGCGTGATTTTAAAGCAAACGTCTTCTTCGCACAGCCTGTCAAGAGCGCCGCTGAGCCTGCCTTCGTCTCCTCGCGAGGCCGGCTCAAGGGCCAGCGAGAACATCGGCTTCGGAATCGGCGGCATTTCAAACGCTCCGCTCATCCTGCCGTCATGAACCAGATCGCCGACTTTGAGCGCTTCAACTTTGGCCAAGGTGACCATATCCCCGGCCGAGACCGACTCGACTTCTTCGGTTTCTGCGCCTTGCATCCGCATCGGGTGGCCGGGGCGAACGGCTCTTTTGTCATCGTTGATAAGAAGCCCGGTTGACGAGGTCAACTTGCCGCTGAATATACGAATCGAAGCGTACTTCATATTTGACCGTTGGTCATATCCGACACGAAAGACCAGCCCGGCCAGGGGGCCGTTCGGATCGGCCTTGATTTCGGTTGCCTTTTCGCCGTCTTTCAACACTACCGGTGTTGCCTGAGTGGGCGAAGGAACACACTGCACAATCAAATCGAGCAGTTCGCCGATACCGGTTTCCTTGCGGGAGTTCACAAATACAATCGGAACAATAGTCCCGGCGACGAGCGCCTTGACAAAAACGTCGGCTATTTTCCGGGCCGATATCTCTTCTCCGCCAAGATAGCTTTCCATCAGTTCATCGTCGGCCTCAATGATGCTTTCGATAAGTTCGGTGTGAGCCTGCCCCACATCCATGACCTGTGAATCGCCGCTGTTGTTGGCTACGCAGTCGATAACGGAACCCGCCTCGGCTGTGGGCAGATTCGCACAGCGGCACCGCGAGCCGAACGTGGCCTGGATATTTTTAATCAAACCGGCAAGGTCGGTGTTTTCGGCGTCCATTTTGCTGACGACTATGATTCTTGCTTTCTTTGCGGCGGTCGCGGCTGCAAAGAGCTTGCGCGTATTCACTTCAATACCGGCCGACGCATTTATCACCACAAGCGCAGCTTCCGCCGCCGGAATCGACTGTAAGGCCGCACCTACAAAATCAGGGTAGCCCGGCGTGTCTATTATGTTTATGAGCTTGCCTTTATGGTCGGCGTGCAGCAGGGAGGAGTGGATTGAATGCTGACGTTGCTTTTCCTCATCGTCGAAATCGCTCACCGTTGATTTGTCCTCGATGGTTCCCGGACGGTTTATCAGCCCGGTTTTATGCAGGATGGCCTCGGCGAGCGTGCTTTTTCCGCTGCTGCCGTGACCCAGCAGGACCACATTGCGAATGTCATTGATATCTGCCACTTATTCGAGTCTCCTAAAAAATCAAAATTGTCTCGGATTTAACGACGCCTTATTAAAAACGCTTAAAAAGGCATTCTGAATGGAGCATAGTCCCGGCGCGCCGGGAAAGAATCTCTTTCGCCCTAAAATTCAGAGCTCCTTCGCTCGCCTGCGGCGAACTCAGAATGACATCCAGTGGGCCTTCAAAAAAGCAACTTAATGACTGAAAAAGTTGAATTTTACTACAATAGCCGCCCGCGGACAAGTGCAAAAGGACGAATAAAAGTAAAATTTGCTCCGCCGACATAGTACCGTCAATTCAGGAAAAACTCTGTTTAACGGCTTGCTTCTTGAGTTCAGCGGTTGTGACGAGCAGTTCGAATTCGCCGATGTGCTCGGAGGCGGTGAATTTGCTTATTACCCGGCGGATTTGCGCGAGTGTTCGCGCGTGCATCATGGCAAAGAGGTTGTAAGGCCAGCCTTCAAACGTCTTGCGCTCATAGCAGTGGCTCACAATCTTAAGTTTGGCGAGATTTTGGCCCACATCATCGACTCTGTCGGATTTAACGGCGGCGCAGAACATGACATTTGCGCCGAAGCCAAGCTTGTGTTGATTCAGAACCGCACTAACCGAGCGGATTACGCCCTTATCTGTCAGCGACCTGATGGTTTCAACTGCCGTCTCAATGTCAACGGTGTCAGTGACAAGAAAATCGAAGGGTCGAGGCGAAATTTCAAGGTCTCGCTGCAACTTTGTCAGGATTTCCTTTTCAAGACTGGTAAGAGTAGCAGGTTCCGGGTCAAAAGTGACGGCGCCAAAAGAATCAGTCTCGACATCGGCCAGGGCCAATACGCCTTCAGGAAAATCGGCATCGAAGCGCACGTGCAGCTTGAAAACTTTCGTGGCACTCAGCGAGTGGAACTTGCAGCCGAGGCGACGGGAAAGATTTGCAAGCATTGTATCGATTTGACCGGTGTCGTCGGCCTGGAGAGTAAACCACAGATTGTAATGATGCTCCCGAAGGTAATTGTGTGATACGCCCGGCAGGGCGTTGATTACCGCCGTGACAGTGGTCAGGTCGTCAGTGGGGACACAGGTGGTTACAAGGACGGCCACTTTGCCTGATCTGCGATAGTCTATGGTTGCACTGAACCGGCGGATGACGCCAAGGGACTTCAATTCCTGCAATTGGCTTATGACCGTCCCCTCATCAGAGCTTAAACGTTCGGCGATTATGGCAAACGGCCGGGCCCGCAACGGCAAAGGTTCCTGCATAATATTACACAGCGCTTTTTGGAATTTATTTAGTGCTATCGTCACTTTTTTATCTCCCTTCCGTAATAGCTGCGAGTTTACAGATCGGGTCGTGCTGCAAATAATCGCCAAGCATAGTATAAGCCCTGGCCCGGCACCCCCGGCAAACGGAAAGATAAACGCATCCCGAGCAAGCACCCTTGTATTTAGACAAATCACGAAGGTCGTTTAAAAATTTGGAGTTCAGCCAGATATCGGCGAAGTCAAAGTTGTTTTCCATGAGATTACCGGCCGATATTTCGAGAAAACCGCAGGTCTGCACGTCGCCGCGGGCGCTTATAAAGGCAAAATCCGTTGCCGCAAGGCAGCCGGTAACCCTGTCGGCGCCGTCGATTTTCTCGCTGCGGCAAATCCGGGCGAACTGCGGCCCACAAGTAACGCGCACCTCGATCTTGCTCTTTTGTTTTAGCCCGGCCAGGTTGCTCAATAACTTTTCATACTCCGCAGGAGAAAGTATCAGGTCTCTTATCTTCTCTCCTCTGCCGGTCGGAACAAGTATGAATGGATTAAAACAGTATGCGCCGAGTCCTTCGGCAAGAGCTGCAATGGCGCCGGCCTCGGCGATGTTCAGATTTGTGAACGTTGTATTTACCTGAAAACGTATGCCCGCGGCGCGGACATTTCCGATGGCTACCATGACGGTTTCAAACGCGCCTGCTTTTTGCCTGAACGCGTCGTGTGTCTCGGCTGTTGCTCCGTCTAACGAAAAAGATATCGCCGTTATACCCGCACCCTTCAACCTTGCAGCTACTGAATCGGTAATATGATAGCCGCACGTCGCCGTCACCATGCGCAAACCAAGCTCTCTGCCGTATTCGATAAGCTCGTAAATGTCCGCACGCTCCATCGGTTCGCCGCCCGTCAGGATAATCACACACTTGTTGAAATCAGCGACCGACTTAAGGATAAGTTTGCATTGCTCTGTCGTAAGAAAATCCGTCTTGTCCTGTGTAGCCGCCGCTCGGCAGTGTCTGCACGCCAACGGGCATCGCTGTGTAACCTCGAAAGCTATAATGCGCGGTTTTGTAATCTCATTACTCATTATGGTCGGCGTTAATGGTGGGCTAAAAGCCCACCCTACGAATCTCTTTATCATTTATATTCATTTTCGCAGCAGTTGAGCGGCGGTCTTCGCAAAATACGTTATTATTATGTCGGCACCGGCTCTTTTGACGGAAAGCAGACTCTCAAGCATTGATGCCTGTCGGTCGATATACCCGGCGTCGGCAGCGGCGTTGATGCACATGAACTCACCGCTGACATTGTATGCGGCGATAGGCACGTCGAATCGCTCTTTAGCGCGACAAATGATATCCAGATACGGCAGGGCGGGCTTTACCATTACTATGTCCGCTCCCTCCGCTATATCCAGGGCAATCTCCCGCATCGCCTGCCGTGGGTCGCCGAAGTCCATCTGGTATGTCTTGCGGTCACCGAATGCCGGTGCGCTGTCGGCCGCGTCTCTGAACGGACCATAAAAAGCGGAGGCGTATTTGACCGAGTATGACATGATAGCAACGTCAACAAAACCCGCCGAATCCAGCGCTTCGCGGATTACGCCCACCCGCCCGTCCATCATATCCGAAGGGGCTACGATGTCGGCACCGGCGCGGGCGTGTGCAACCGCCGTTTTGGCTAACAGCTCGCATGTTGCATCGTTGTCAACTTTGCCGTCCTTAATGACGCCGCAGTGACCGTGTTCGGTATATGCACAAAGGCATACATCCGTTATTACCAGCAGATGCGGGCAGGCCTCTTTGATTTGCTTAATCGAAAGCGCAACCGCAGAATCAGGGCTCCAGGCCTCCGAGCCGGTCGGGTCTTTCATTTCGGGCAAACCAAATAACAGCACTGCCGGTATCTGCAAAGAAGCCACCTCAGCAGCTTCAGCACCGATAAGGTCCGAAGAAAAGTGAAAGCAGCCCGCCATTGACTCTATAGGCCGTTTCACATCGGAGCTGGGACACACAAAAAGCGGATAAACAAAATCGTCCACGCTAAGCCTGGTCCCGCTTACCAGACGACGCATCACTTCGCTTCGGCGAAGCCTTCTCAATCGTGTTTTTGGAAAAGCCATTGTTATCCTCTAATTATTAGCCTTTACATTACTTTGCAATTCCAATTTCTTTATCCGTAAGATAACACCCAGGCTCGTTTAACCAGTTCTCTATGCCGCTGTCCGAACCTAAAAATCTGAAGTTTCCCTTGCAAAGGTTAAACCACTTGCATTTGGTGCATCGTGAATCCCGGTAGTTGCTCTTGTTGCGCAGCGCATGTAAAACCGGGTCGGAAGAATTATCCCAGATGTCGGCGAACCTTTTTTTCATAACATTTCCAAGCGGGTAGTTACGCCAGAACTGGTCGGCATAGACCTCGCCGCCCCAGTTTATCGATGAAATGTTTTCTCCGATTCTGTTGCCCCCGTTTGCCAGCAGCAGGTTCACCGCCTCGGCCGCAAGCGGGCTGTTCTCTCTTTGCAGTCTGGTCAACAGATAGGGCCCGTCTGCGTGGTTGCCGACCGTCAGGACTTCATCAACGAGGTCGTCATTGATGAACTGGTCGGTCTTTTCGATTATCGCATCTACTACACGGCGCGTCTGCTGTTGGGTAAGGGCCTGTTCCTGGATGTCTTTGGCTCGGCCCATTCGTATCAGGTGATAAAAACAAATCCTGCGAATGCCGGCGTTTTCAGCAATATCGAACACCGCCTCTATTTGGCCGGCGTTGTGTTTCGTAATTGTAAATCTTAGTCCTGTTCTTATGCCGGCCTTTCGGCAGTTGGCGAAGCCCTGGATGGTTGCCTGAAAACTTCCCTTCACGGCTCGAAAGTTGTCGTGAAAGGACTCGGGACCGTCAATTGAGATTCCGACATAACTTATACCGGCTTCGGCCAGCCTGGCCGCTCGGTCCTCGTTTATGAGTGTGCCGTTGGTCGAAATAACCGCTTTGATGCCAGTTTTGCCTGCATGATTGATAAGTTCGAAAAGATCCTCGCGCAACAAGGGTTCTCCCCCGCTGAAAAGGATGACCGGACAGCCGTAATCGGCAAGTTGTGAAATAAGCTCTTTGGCCTGCGAAGTTGACAGTTCAGCCGCGGATTTGCTCGCTCCGGAAGAGCTGTAGCAGTGCAGACATTTCAGGTTGCAGCGGGCGGTGCAGTTGTACACGGCGACGGGCCGATGAGTTTTCTCGCTTGCATATCGCAATGTATCGGATTGACCGGCCAGCCCGCAATACAGCTTTGATACGTTTATCATTTCGATTCCTTTATCAGTGCATCTATCAGGCCGTCGATTGTATGGGTCCGGGCCTGTGCGCTAACGATTACGTTGAGTTCTTTAAGTTGTTCAGTCGTAACCGGACCGATGGAAACAACCTTTACACCATGAGCGCTTATCAAACCAGGCCGGACTTGAGCGAAAAACGCCTTGACTGTCGATGGACTGGTGAAGGTCACCCGGTCGATTTTGCCTGACTTGATTTGCTCAATTAGTTCGGTTGGCTCATTTTGGTTTGGTTCGACCGTATAAACGCCGACATCCTCGACGATGGCGCCCGATTTTGTAAGGGCGTCGGTAAGGTCTTTCGCCGCTGCCGCCGAGCGAAGCAACGCAATCTTTTTATTCTTAATCCCGGTATGTTTGGTCAATTCTTCTGCGAGCCGGCTGCTTGTATAAACTGTCGGGACAAAATCCGCCTTTATCCCGAATTGACCAAGACAAGCAGCCGTTTCAATGCCTATGCAGCCAACCTTGGCCCGCGCCAACGAACGCGCGTCTTTGCCCAGTTTCGCAAGCGCTTCGAATGTTAACCTGACACCGTTTGCGCTGGTGAAGATTATCCAGTCAAAATCTTCCAAACTCCCCAAAACAGTTTGTATTTTATCATAGACGGTAAGGTCTTGTATTTCAATCGAGTCGTATCGTATCGGATTGCCGCCTTGAGCCAATATCTTCTCGGAAAAGACGACATTGCCGCGCTCGTCGCGCGTAATTACGATGTTCTGCCCGAAAAGAGGCTGACTCATAAACCAGTCGAAGCGAACATCACGTTCAGCCGCTTTGCCGATTATAATTATCGCAGGCGCTTGCACTTGCTCCTGCCGGCATTTGCCGGCTATTTCATCCAGTGAAGAATAAACAAATCGCTGCGTCGGCAAAGTAGCATTGGCGATAACGGCGGCGGGCGTGTCTGCCGCTTTGCCGTGTTCTATAAGCCTGGCGGAAATTTGGTCGAGACCGCCCACGCCCATGTAAATTACTATCGAGCCGGTAAATTTGGCCAGTAGTGGAAAATCTATATTGCTTTCTTCCTTTCCCGCCGCTTCATGGCCCGTAACAAACATTACCTGTGAACTGTATTCTCTGTCAGTTAAGAAAATGCCGCAATACGCCGCGGCGGCCAACCCCGCGGTTACGCCGGGGATTATTTCAAAAGCGATTCCCGCCTCGGCGCATCGCTTAGCTTCTTCGGGAGCTCGGCCGAACATACCGGGATCGCCGCCTTTAAGACGCACAACGGTCTTGCCCCGGAGGGCCTTTTCCACAATCAGTTTGTTGATGGTCTCTTGATCGCAGGGTTTCGGCCCGGTGCGCTTGCGAACCGAGATTAATTCCGCGGTAGGGGGGGCGTACCCCAAAAGAGCGGGATTGACCAGCCCGTCGTAGATAACACAGTCGGCGGTTTTTATTAACTCGACCGCGCGAAGTGTAATCAGGCTCCAGTCCCCCGGGCCCGCCCCAACAAGATACACCTTACCGTTTTTCATTTAGGCCCCAGATTCTCCAAAAGCCGGGCCGCTCCATCTTTGATAAGCTCGTTTGCAAGTTTATCTGCTAACCGATCGGATTCGGCGACAGGGCCTTTGATTTCCCTGCGCAGAAAGACTTCGCCTTCAACATCCGAAACAAAAGATGTAATCATAATATCAGAACCGCTAATTTTTGCAAATACACCCACCGGCGCGTGACAGCCGGGGTGCAGTCTCGTCAGCACTTTTCTTTCGGCTGACACTGTAACACGGGTAGGGGGGTGGTTGATGGAAGAAACAATTTTTGTTGCCTCCGGATTGTCGGCCCTTGTTTGCACTGCCAAAGCCCCCTGCGCCGGTGCCGGAATGAACTCAAGCGGCTCGAAAGAAAATGAGATGTTTTCAACTAAGCCTAACCGCTCCAGTCCCGCCCTCGCGAGAATAACGGCATCTACCTGCCCCGATTCGACTTTGGAAAGTCGCGTCTCCACGTTCCCGCGGATGACGGTTGGCTCAAGGTCACCTCGCAGGTGTTTTATCTGGGCGATTCGACGAAAGCTCGATGTCCCGATCTTCGCCCCCGCCTCAAAATCATCGAGTGAACGCACCGGTCGGACCGATACCACACAGTCCTGCGGGCTTAATCTTTCGCTCACCGCTGCAATCGTCAGCCCCTCGGTTTGCTCGGTGGGCATATCCTTGAAACTGTGGACCGCTATATCCGCCTCGCCGCTCAATAGCGCCTCTTCAACCTGCCTGGTGAAAAAGCCAAACCCGCTTAACTGCCACAGCGCCACCTTTGTCTGTTTGTCGCCTTTGGTGGTTATCCGCCTGATTTCGAAATTGACATCCGGGTTGGCCTGTTTCAAGGCCTCGATGACGATACCCGTCTGGGCAAGGGCCAGGTGCGAGCCGCGTGTGGCAACAATAAAGGTCCTCATAAGCCGTGCCCCTTGTATAGGAGGCGAGTTGACGTCCCTTGCTCTTCCTGCAAATTACAACATGCTATATCTTGATAGGCCAACTTCATCGACTAAGTTTATCCTAAAACCGATTATAAATCAAGCTCGTCACCCCGGCCTCCTCATTGTCACCCCGGCCTCCTCATTGTCACCCCGGCCTCCGAGCCGGGGTCCAGGTCATTTCGACCGGAGCCCCGACTTGTCGGGACGAAGCGGAAAAATCTATTTAATAAGCCCCGCGAAGCGGCTCCTTATGCCGAATCGAATTCTGTTATACCTGACGCAAGACCGCCTCTGCACGGTCTGGTTTCA
>Ga0114922_10001997_pt1 | contig 19262 bp, 12 predicted proteins | sample AartaG_FD_100975 | JGI IMG/M metagenome (GOLD analysis project Ga0114922, IMG submission 100975) | Deep subsurface microbial communities from Aarhus Bay to uncover new lineages of life (NeLLi) - Aarhus_00045 metaG | ecosystem: Environmental > Aquatic > Marine > Oceanic > Sediment | place...
AACACCAGCGGCGGCTTGATCTTGATCACGTTGTCGAACGGGCCGTCGGTACTGAGCAGGATGCCCCGCTCCCGCATCGCGTTGACGACCGCCGACGCCTCCGCGGTGGCTGGCTCCAGGGTCTCGCGGTCCCGCACGAGTTCGGCCCCGATGAACAGGCCCAGCCCGCGGACATCCCCGATGATCGAATGGGACGCCGCGAGCTCGCTCAGACCTGCCCGGAACCGCTCTCCGACCACCCGGGCGTTCTCGCGCAGCCCCTCGTCCTCGATCACGTCCAGTACCGCCAGGCCGATAGCACAGGAAACCGGGTTCCCACCGAACGTATTGAAGTATTCCATGCCGTTGTCGAATGCGTCGGCTATCGCCCGCGTCGTAACGACCGCTCCCAGCGGGTGTCCGTTTCCGATCGGCTTTCCGAGGGTCACGATATCGGGGATCGCATCCTGCGCCTCGAATCCCCACCAGTGCGTTCCGACTCGGCCGAAGCCCACTTGCACCTCGTCGGCCACGCACACCGCGCCGGCAGCCCGTGTGTGTTCGAACGCGGATCGCAGATAGCCGTCGGGGGGAACAATCTGCCCTGCGCAGCCAGGTACCGATTCGGCGAGGAACGCGGCCGCCGGACGACCCGCCGCGGCGGCCGCCGCCAGCTGTTCTGCCACGCCGTCCGCATATCGTTCACCGGCCTCCGGATCTCCATAGCGAAACGGACCGCGGAACGGATCGGGAGCCGGCGCCACGTGCACGTGATCCGGTTTTCCGGCGCCGCCCCGACCGTCGAATTTGTACGGGCTCAATTCCACCAGGGCGCCCGTGTTCCCGTGGTAGGCGCTGTCGATCACCACGACGTCCCGGCGGTCCGTAGACGTCCGGGCCAGCCGCAGGGCCAGCTCGTTGGCCTCACTCCCGGAGCACACGAAAAAGCAAACCTCGAGCGGCCCGGGCAGGGTCGCCGACAGTCGCTGCGCATATGTGACGATGTTCTCGTGCAGGTACCGGGTGTTCGTGTTCAGGAGAGCCATCTGCCTCCCCGCCGCTTCGACGACCCGCGGATGGCAGTGCCCGACGTGGCACACGTTGTTGACGCAATCCAGGTAGGCCTGACCCTCTGCATCGAACAGGAACTGTCGCTCGCCGCGAATGATGTGCAGCGGCCGGCGGTACGAGACGCTCAGCGACCCGCCGATGAAATGGTCGCGAAGTGCGAGAATCTCGTCGGAGTTCATGGTTCTGGCGTCATCCTTCCACGCAGAGCTCCGGGGTCGCCGGCGAGCCAGTCCAGGATGCGCCAGGCCGGGGCCTCGGAAACCATCACGAAGGCATTGTTCGGGTCACACATCCGCTCGTAGGCCGAGATCGTCACACTGACGCAGAGACGCGCCTCGATCAAGTCGGGTAGCACCTCGATCTCAGCGGCGCTGAGCGGCAGGGACTCCTGGTATCCGGACAGCACGGCCCGAGCTGATTCAACTGGTGCCCCGGTCCCGAGCATCGCGTATGCCATGGCGATCGCCGGCTCACAGACGCGTGGAGTCCACATCATGTCCCCGAAATCGAGCAGGCCGCACGGCTGGAAGCGCGATCCGCCCGCGGGGCACACGAGGACGTTATGGTCGTTCGCATCATTGTGCACGACCTGGAACGGCAGCCGTGCGAGTCTCGGAATCACCTCGGTTTCGAATCTCCGCAACCTGCGACGGACCAGGTCGCGCCCCGCGGAGTCCTCGATATTCCCGGTCAGGGCCAGGATCGCCGGAGCCTGCATCAAGTCCCAGCGGAACTCCCGGTGGACGGCCGGATCGTCGAAGCCGGTCAGCCGCCTGTCCAGCTCGCCGAGCACCCGCCCGACGGCTCGCAGGAGCTCCGGGGGACGGGCCGCCAGGCGAGCGATCGGCATGCCATCGACCCAGGTCACCAGCCAGACAGGGTGCTCCTCTGCCTGCACCACCGAGCGACCATCAGAGCAATGCACGACTTCCGGCACACGCAGAACGGCCCCGGGAGTGCGCGCCAGGTGCTCGAGGGCCCGTATCTGCGCAGCGAGATACTCCGGCAGTTCTGTGGAATTGGAGATCTTCAGGACGAAGCTGCCCCCCGCCGTGTCCAGCCTGAAGTTCTGGTCGATGGAGCTGGGCAGTTCGTGCGCTACCGAGATGAGCCCCCAGTGACGGCTCGCCAGCTCCTGCGCCTGGTCCACGGAAAGTCGGGGAACGATCGTGCTAGTCCATTGATCGTGAGGAACCTACCTTCATCGCCGCCGTCGGGCGGATCCGGCAAGATTTCGCCGGCGCCGCGGCCGAGTCAACCTGGGGGCACCACGGATTCAACACCGGAGGCTGTCTTGATCCGCACGGCCCAGCTACGCTCGTACCGCACCCCCTGCTTGATCCTCCTGCTATCTATCGCCGCAGCCTGTGTGAGCGAGGAATCCGACTCCGTTACGACGAGCACGCACGAAGAGCACTCGGCAGGCATCCCGGACTGGGAGAATCCGTCAGTGTTCGACATCGGCAAGGAACGTCCTCACGCCACCTTCATCCCGTTCCCCGATGTCGCAACGGCCCTGTCCTCCCCGCGGCAGGCATCGCCGTGGTACCAGTCCCTGAACGGCCGATGGAGGTTCGACTGGGTACGGCAGCCGGCCGACCGACCACTCGACTTCATGCAGGAGGGATTCGACGCCGAGGAGTGGCGAGAGATCGATGTGCCGGGAAGCTGGGAGATCCAGGGTCACGGCATCCCGCACTATTTCGACGTCGCATACCCGTTTCCGCCGGACCCGCCGTTCATCCCGCACGACTACAATCCGGTCGGATCGTATCTGCACACGTTCGAGGTCCCGGAGGAATGGGACGGCCGTGAGATCTTCCTGGTATTCGACGGCATTCGTTCCGCCGGATACGTGTGGGTAAATGGCGAATCCGTCGGATACAGCCAGGACAGCCGTACGCCGGCCGAATTCCGGATCACTGACCAGCTGCGGCCGGGAGAGAATTCGCTCGCGGTCCAGGTCTTCCGCTGGAGCGACGGCAGCTACCTCGAGGACCAGGACATGTGGAGGATCAGCGGGATATTCCGGGACGTGTTCCTGTACTCGCCGCCGCCGGTGCGAGTGAGGGATTTCGGGGTGCAGGCAGGGCTGGACGAGGAGTTCACGGATGGCCGGCTTGCAGTGCGGGTAGAGGTCCAGGGTGCGTCCGGCCCGGAGTCGGGCTCGATCGATATGGAATTGCTCGACCCCGGGGATCGGCCGGTGCCGGGAGTCTCGCTGTCAGGGGCCTACGAGGTCGGTAGCGGCGCGCACGACACTCTGTCGTTCGTGTCCGAGGTAGTCGCACCGCTCAAGTGGACGGCCGAGACGCCGAACCTGTACCGCCTCCTGCTGACCCACCGGGATGCCGACGGCGAGGTACAGGAGGTCGTCACCGCCCGCATCGGATTCCGCCGCGTCGAGATCGCGGGCGGCCAGCTCCTGGTGAACGGCGTCCCCGTAACGTTGCGCGGCGTGAATCGTCACGAGCACGACCCGGAGACCGGCCAGACCGTCTCCGAGGCCGGAATGCTGCGCGACATCGAGTTGATGAAGCAGCACAACATCAACGCGGTACGGGCATCGCACTATCCGAACGTTCCGCGCTGGTACGAACTGACGGACGAGCACGGACTGTACGTGGTGGACGAGGCGAATATCGAGTCGCACGGGATCGACTGCGATCCGGATCTCACCCTGGCCGAGAAACCGGAGTGGCTGGCGGCGCACCTGGACCGGACGGTGCGCATGGTGGAGCGGGACAAGAACCACCCGTCGATCATCCTGTGGTCGCTCGGTAATGAAGCCTGCGACGGCGAGAACTTCGTCGCGACCTCCGCCTGGGTCCACGCGCGAGATCCGTCCCGTCCGGTGATGTACGAGCCGGCCGGACGGGCCGATCACGTGGACCTCGTCACCCCGATGTATGCCCGCGACTACATGCTCGAAGCGTACGCCCGTGAGGACCCCGACAGGCCCTACATCATGTGCGAGTACGCGCACGCGATGGGGAACAGCGTCGGGAATCTCGCGGAATACTGGGACATCATTTACGAGCATGACATTCTGCAGGGCGGCTTTATCTGGGACTGGGTGGACCAGGGCCTGTGGCGGACGGCGGAAGACGGCACCCGCTACTTCGTGTATGGCGGCGACTTCGGCACGGACACCCCGAGCGACCGCAACTTCCTGCTCAACGGACTCGTCACGGCCGACCGCAGGCCGCAGCCGCATCTCCACGAGGTGAAGAAGGTCTATCAGCCCGTGGCGATCCGCGCGGCCAACCTCGCGGCCGGTGGGATCGAGGTCGAGAACCGGTACGGATTCAAGTCGCTCACTTCTCTGGCCGGCAGCTGGGAAATCACGGCCGATGGACGGGTCGTGGCTGAAGGCGCGATTCCCCCCCTCGACATCGCACCCTCCGAGGTCGGACGAGTGACCCTCGACCTGCCCGATCTGCGTCCAACACCCGGCGCGGAGCACCTTCTCACCGTGCGGTTCCGCACCCGGGAGGCCGAGCCCATGGTGCCGGCCGGGCACGAGGTGGCGTGGGAGCAGTTTTCGATTCTGGGCCCGCCGTGGCCACAGGTGGCAGACACCGCGCAACGAGCCGCTGCGCGATGGACGGACCGGGATGATGAGATCGTGGTCTCCGGGCCCGAATTCTCACTCTCCTTCGACCGGACGCGCGGCGAGATCGGATCGTTCCGCTACCGCGACCGGGAGCTGCTCCGCAGCGGTCCCGTGCCCGAGTTCTGGCGCGCTCCCACCGATAACGACTACGGCTCAGAGCAACAGATCCGGAGCCGGATGTGGCGAGGGGCCGGCGAGTCCAGGACCGTCGATTCGGTCCGGGTGTCGGAGGCCGACGCGGAAGGCCCGGCGGCCGTGCTCATCGAAGCGTTCAGCACCCTCGACGACGCCGGCGGCTCACGCGTGGCAACGCGATATACGGTGTTCGGCAGTGGAGACGTCCTGGTCGAGAACCGCTTCGAGCCGGGTACCGACGATCTACCGGAGATTCCGCGCTTCGGCATGAGCCTGACGCTGCCGGCGACGCTCGATCGGGTGGAATGGTTCGGCCGCGGCCCGCACGAGAACTACTGGGATCGGCGCACCGGGGCTCCCGTGGGCCGCTGGTCGATGCCGGTGGATTCTCTGTACTACGCGTACGCCCGTCCGCAGGAGAACGGCAACCGCAGCGACACGCGCTGGGTCGCGTTCACGGATGAAGTCGGTGCAGGGCTCCTCGCCGTCGGGCTTCCGACGCTGGACTTCAGCGCCCACTTCTACACGCTGGACGACTTCGACGAGGGCGCGGAGAAGCGGAATCGGCACACGATCGATCTGGTGCGGCGTGACTTCGTCACCGTCCACCTCGACCTCCGCCAGACCGGGGTCGGAGGCGACAACAGCTGGGGCGCCGTGACCCACCGGGAGTACACCCTGCTGCCGCAGGTACTCGAACACACGTTCCTGCTCAGACCGATCGAAGGAGGAGTTTCCGAACTCGCGCTTGACGAATTGGCGCGGTCCGGCCTGTGGACGACGGAGATGGCCTCCGCAGTCGGGCGACGTTCCCTGAAGTTGGAGACGTTCGCTGAACGAAACCTGGTCGACCACCTGGCGCGCGGCGCATCGTTGACCGTCGTGACCCCGGCCAGTTCACCATATTCCCGCGGCGGTGATCCAGCCCTCGTGGACGGGGTCAGGGGATCGATCGACCGCCGGGGCGGCGACTGGCAGGGCTACGAGGAGCAGGACCTGGAGGTCGTGATCGATCTCGGGACATCGGTGCCGGTCAAGCGGGTGAAGATCGGGTTTCTACAGGTCCTGTGGGCCCGGATCTTCCTCCCGAGCGCCGTCGAAGTCTCGCTGTCGGAGGATGGAGAGACTTTCACCACACTCGGCACGTCCATTCATGACATTGCGCCAGACGACCAGACGGACAGGAGACATTACTTCGAGGCGATCGGGGAACCGGGCGAGGAGGGGCGGAGCGTCGCCCGCTTCGTCCGGGTGCGAGCCGTGAACATCGGACGGGCTCCACCCGACCACGAACGGTCGGGCGAGCCCGCGTGGCTTTACGCCGACGAAGTCATCGTGGAATGAAGGTCAGACCGTCGCCTTGTGAAGTTTCCGTTTGAGGCGATGGATCTTCCGGCGGATCCGCTTGAGCTCGACGGAGTCCTTCGCGGCCTCGGCTGCATCCCGTTCGACTTTGAGCGCTCGGATCTCAGCCTTCACCGCGCTCTTGTCGATCCCCACGACCTCGTGGTGAGCGTGATCCTCGATCCCCAGCACGTGGCACAGGGCCGGAACCAGGCTCTCCTTGTGCATGGTCAAGAAGCCGTGAAGTTCAGCGTTGTCGCCCTGCTCCTCGGCGATCTCCCGGAGCTTTTTGACCGGCATCTTGTGGAGTTCTTCCCACGTGTAGGCCATTCGCTTCCTCCATGGAACGGGTTCGGCAGGGGCAGCCATCGGCCGCCTGGTATGAATATATGCTGGCCGGCCCGCGTTCACACCGCACGGCGACCACGTCCGGGGCTCTGCATCATCAGTCGCAGCCGAGGGAATCCGGAAATATCTTGCTGCCTCCGCCGGATCACGCTGAGGCAAAGTGCTCCGCTCACCTCCCAGGAGGACGCTCGAACTCATGTCTGAGGCACGTGAATCGCGACCGATCGGGGCGGATTCCCGGATCGTCGTTATCGGTGGGGGCGTGATCGGAATCTGCACCGCGTATTTCCTGGCGCGCCGAGGTGAGAGCGTCACGGTGCTTCAGCGGGGCGCGGTGGCAGACGGCGCTTCCCGGGGTAATGCGGGCATGATCTCGCCGGGCCATCCGCCGATAAACGGTCCCGGCCGGATGGGGCCAGCGATCCGGTCGCTGAAGGACCCGTTGAGCCCACTTTACGTGGCCCCGCGCTGGGACCCGGAGCTGTTCCGCTGGCTGTGGTCGTTCGCGCGCTGGTGTTCCGAACCGCACCTGGAATACAGCATGGCCGCATTGGCGCCCCTCGGCCTCGCCACCCCGGACCTGTTCGACGATCTGGTGGAAGGAGAGGGGCTCGAGTGCGACTACCGGCGATCCGGTTACCTGGAGGTCTGCCGCACGCCGGAGGGGCTCGAGGCGGTGCGGAAAGAGGCGGAGCTGATCGAACGGCACGGCTTCGAGGCCCGGGAACTGACGGGGGCCGAACTACGGGAGCGCGAGCCGACAATCCGATCGGACGTGGCGGGTGGATTCGTGCACACCGAGGGATCGACAGTGAACCCGGGCCGGTTCGTCGTCGAACTGGGTGCTGCGGCCGCCCGCAGAGGCGCGGTGATCCGCGAGAACACTTCGGTCGAACGGATCGAAGTCGAGCACGATCGAGTGACCGCCGTCCGGATCGAGGGAGGCGAGCGGGTGGAGGCGGACATCGTGGTGGTGACCACGGGATCGTACAGCGGCGGATTGCTGAAGGACCTGGGCTGTGGCCTGCCGATTCAGCCGGCGAAGGGCTACCACGAAGACCGCGATCCCGGGAGCGCCGGGACCCCGCGCCTCGGCCTGCCCTGCCTGCTCGTCGAATCCTCCGTGTTCTGCACTCCGATGGACGACTTCGTGCGCTTCGCGGGAACGCTCGAGTTCTCCGGGTTGAATCACGAGATCCGGCAGGATCGCCTGGATCAGCTGATGCGCTCGGCCTCGTTGTTCTTCGACGGGGTCACGCAGACCGAGGCGCTAGACGTCTGGGTTGGACTGCGCCCCTGCACCACCGATGGCCTTCCGGTGATCGGGCCGCTGCCGGACATCCAGGGACTATACGCAGCAACAGGTCACGGAATGCTGGGGCTGACGCTGGGCCCGGTCACCGGGAAACTGCTGTCCGAGCAGATCCTCGACGGCTCCACCTCGCTGCCACTGGAGCCGTTCGATCCGGGGCGATTCATGAGCTGAAGCCGGGCCACCCCGTAGGGCGGCCCGGCAAGAGAGTTCAGTGAGAGTTCAGTGGCTGTTACCCAGGCCTGGAATCGGCCGCACATTCACGAACACGCCGGCGTGATCGCTGGGCCACAGATTTGAGACCGTCTTCTCGGCTGGATCCGCTCCCAGTCGTTCCGCCTGCACTCCATCCGCCAGTCCAATACCGTCCAGCGGCGCCGGATCACGGTAAAACACGAGGTCGAAACGACGGTCCAGGATCGACGTCGTATTCAGCAGGTCACTGTCCTGGCAGCAGGTCGGACCGGGGTCTCCGGGGGCGCCGATGGTCCAGAGGTCGGTGAACCCGGCGGTTGTGAACTTGCCGTAGGAATCCGTCCATGTATTCCCGGGTGCCGTGTTCAGGTCTCCCATGACGAATACGGGTTCGATCGCTCCATCGAGCAGGGCGACCAGCTCGTCCGCCTGCGACAGCTGTTCCGTCTCACCTTCCTCTTTCGGCGTCAGGTGCGTGGACACGACCCGGTATTCCTTGCCCTTCACCTCGATGACCACGGATGCGAATCCCCGGGTGATCTCGAGCGGCTGTCCACCGATGACGATCGAGGGGTTGTCCGAGTAATTCGCGGATGTGGGCGAATGCCAGACGACGTCGTCCCGGACGAGAACGATGTCAGCATCCTGCAACCGGATGTCGACGAGATCCGTGGCTGGATTCGGACCGAGCAGTGCCGGAACCTCGAACGCGAAGTTGTTGACCGTGGAAGCATCCGTGTAACGCAAATCACGCTCGCGGAGCTCCTCGAGCAGAATTTCCAGGAAATCGGTGTGCTCGACCCAGTCGCCGGGATACCCCGTGTAAATGCTCGGCTGCCGGAGCGTGAATGTCGACACTTCCTGCAGGGTAACTGCGTGCGGCTGGTGATCCGCGATGTAGTCGGCGATCGCGTCGGCACGCTCCCTGAAGTCCGTGGCCTGGACGGCGGCCCATACCTGGCCCGCCAGTACTACGAGCTCTTCGAGTGAGCCCGCGGCCGCGATCGCTTCGATCTTTGCGCCGACGTAGAGGTTCCAGTTCATCACCCGGATATCGGGCTGTCCGGCACGCTCGACACCGAGCAGCGCGTCCTGTTGCCCGGGGGCGAGCACATCATCCCCGCACGCGCCCAGCGTGACCGTGAGACACAGACTCAACGTGAGAATCGTCATCAGCTTACTCATCGAGGCCTCCCGCATACGTGATACGACTGACTGCCACCGCCCTCAGCCTCACGTTTACGAGTCAAGCCCCGGTCAAGCCGCGCAGATCAGGTCTGTGCGGCCTCCTGGATACGCAGTCTCTGGCCGGGAGTAAGCATGTCCCGGGCGATCACGTCTCGCACGATCCGCGCGACGAACGAGTACCCGAACGCGTCCGCCGAAACCCATCGATTCCACTCCAGCTCATCGAGGGCGGCCATTACCGCTGCGGCGTCAAGGCCGGTCGCCGCACTGAGATTTCCGCTCTCGACTCGGTCGCCCAGTGCCGCGGCTGTAGAAAGAACTCTCTGCGCCGGTTCGCTCAACCGGCGGAACCCGATCCGGATCGCTGCGGTGACCGTGTCGGGCAGATCACCCGGGTACGTCTGGTCCATCGTCTGGAACGGCTGTGGCCACGTGGGCTGCTGATCGATTTCGAGCCCCAGCCGGACTCCGTTCAGCAAGTCCACCGCAAATAGCGGCAGGCCGGCAGAGTCCACCGAGATCCGTCGGGCCAGCCGCTCGACCCCGGACGGGTCGAGATCGGGCATCATCGCACGAGTCAGCTCCTCGAGTTCCTCCGATCCGAGCGGGTCGAGTCTGAGCGACGCACCAGCGATGTCCCGGCCGATCCGGCTTCGCAGCTCGTCGAGTGGGGGCTGCGGGGGGTAGTCCTGCTGCGTGAGCAGCAGCGTGCAGGGTTCGCTGGACAGGTCGCGCAACATTCCCGGCAGCGCCCTGGCCGTCGCCGGGTCCAGGTGCTCGGCGCTGTCGATCCACAACACCAGGGGCCTGAGTTCCGCTGCTGCGAGGGCGAGCTCGGTAAACGCCTTCGGCATCGATCGTGGTGTCGCGCCCGCCGCGTGATCCCGGAGCGCGGGATCCTGCCATCCTGTCTGTTTGAGCAGCATGGCAAGCGCCTCCGGGGTGGCCACCGCGGCGCCCTCGGTGGCGAGCAACCCGCCGGCGGAGAGACCGAACAGCGCCGACCAGTCGGAGGACCCGTCAGACTCCACGGCCCTGAAACTGGCCACCGCCGCTCCCTCGAGCCGCGCCCGCCCCAGGACCTCTTCCGCCAGGCGCGTCTTACCGGAGCCCGACTCACCGCGGCAGACGATTACGGCCGGCTGGCGCTTCGTCATGCTCGACCGCACCGCCGAGACCATCGTCTCCAGCTCGCGTTCCCGGCCGACGAGCGGAGGCCGTCGCGCCCAGATGTCTTCCGGTAGAATCTCCTCGGGCAGCTTCCAGGTGCGCTCCTGCTGCACACGTTCGGCCAGCGCCGCCGTGTCCGGTTCCGGTTCGATGCCGAGTTCCTCTTCCAGCCTCCGTGTGAACTCCTCGTAAATGCTGAGCGCCGACGCCCGTTCGCCTCGCAAGGCCGCGGCCTCCATCAGCAGTCGGATCGCGCCGTCCGAAAACGGGTCGAGAGCCAGCGCCCGGCGAGCCACGTCCTGCGTACCAGCCTCATCACCACGTGCCAGCAATGTCGATCCGAGCGACTGCATGGCCGAGGTCGACACGCTCGTCCAGTGCAGGCGCTCAGCCGACAGCCAGTCTTCGAACGAACTGCAGTCCGGCACCGCGAAACCTTCCATCCACGAGCCCCGGACGAGTTCAACAGCGTCAGTCCAGCGCTGCTCCGCGACCAGTCGCTCCAGGTCGTCGACGTCGAGGCTCACGGCAGCACTGTCGAGCACGACCTGGTCGCCGACGGAGTCGAACAGACTCTCGTGTCCTTTCCTACGGAGCACACGCAGTGCCTCGTTCAACGAACCGCGGGCCGTCGAATCCGGCTTGTCGCCCCACAGAAGACCGACGAGATGCTCGCGGGAACGGCGATGGCCGGGCGAGCGCGCGAGATACAGGAGCAGGGCGAGATTCTTCCGCCACAGCAGTTCACGAGCTGGCTCACTGCCGTCCACGAGGATCTCGACCGGGCCGAGGGTTCTGAGCGTAATCACGTCCCACACTCCGATTCAATCTGTTCCAGCACCGCTTCGACCCGGTCACGTACCGGGAGAATGTCAGGATCCGGATCGCTCCACAGGCGTCTGACATCCGCGGAACGGGTCCGCACGAGATCGCAGCGTGGCAGCCCCGCCACCGGCCCGACTCCAGCCAGGCGCCCGGCAAGCTCGACCGCCATGGCGCGGGCATGCACGCCGAACGCAGCGTCCACTTCCGCCGCCTGCGCGAGCCCGTGTGCCGTTCCTTCCTCGAGATCTGTGTTCTCGTGCCAGTAGAGCGTCCGCAGCGCCGCAATCGTATCGCCCACCTCCGCCTGCCACCCGGCCCGAAGCCAATAGGTCGTGGCCCGACCGAACGGGTCAGCGCCAAGGGCTACCGAATCGTATGTGACCAGAGAGCCCGTCGACTCGAGGGCGAGGTCGAGCTCTCCGGCCGAGGCGAGAGAGAGTCCTTCCAGCAACCGCAATTTCCGGCTCACGGCACCGGGCTCGAGCGATGACTCCAGCGCGCGCAGCGAGTCGGACCAGGCGGCAGCCAGCCCGGCTCGCTCCGTCCATGCTGCGAGAATCGCCAGCCCGAACGCGGCCCTCGCACGAAGGACCGGCTGCGCTCCCGTCAGTTCTGTCCACAAACCCGCGAGCGCCTCTGAGCCGGCTTCCGCCTCCGCGAGACCAAACCCTTCGAGGCCGAGGGCGTACGGGATCACTCGCCACTCTGCCGCCTGCATCCGGGCCTGAAGTCGTACTTCGGGAGATCGAGTCTCAGCGACGATCGAGTCGAAAGAGGCCAGGGCTGGCGCAATCCTTCCCTGTCCGAGACCACCGAGCGCAATCGCGAGGAGCCCGTCCGCGGCATCATTGGGACTGCCGATGCGACGAGCGACGCCGAGAAGATTACGGCCGAGCATCTCCTGCCCGGACGGAAGCTCCACGTAACGAACCCAGCGGCAGCCGAGGCGCAGCAGTTCCAGCGCACCATCGGGACCGAGGCCCCGGACCAGCTGGTCGAACCCCTGCGCGGCCTCGTCTTCCCCGGCGAACCGCTGCAGCCAGGCCTGGTGCCAGATGGCCGGATAGTAGACTTCGTGCTGTTCCGGCGGTCCGAAGTTCGCGTCCAGGTACTCCAGGGTTCGGCGGGCCTCCAACTCACGGCCGAGTCGGATCTGCGCCTGCGTCAGGTGCTCGACCGCCGGAATGAGGGAAGAGTCCTTGTCGACCGCGGACTCGAGCAGCGCTACGGCGGAGTCCAGAGGCTCTCCCCACAGCCCCCCCCGATGGTACAGCTCGTCGGCATACAGAAGAGTTGGATACGCCTCGTCCGGGTATTTCTCGGCGACCGCCCGAAGTAGAACGGGCTTCGCGTCGTAGCGCGCCACGCGAGCGGCCAGGAGCATCGAGTCACGAACGGGAAGCGCCGATGATCGGTTAAGGTAGAGATCCTGCAGGTTCACCTCCACGGAGGCGTGCGCCAGCCAGCGCTGTGCCTCCGCCAGGTGCCATTCGGCGAGGGCGAATTCGGGCTCCAGCTCGAGAGCCTGCGTGAAGCGGTGCACGGCGTCTTGGAGCGCGTCCTGGCGGAAAGACTCCTTCCCCTCGATCCACAGCAGAACGGCTTCCGACGAGTACGAGCTCAGGACGCCGGCCTCGTCCGCCGACACCTCCGTGAGATCCGCGGCTCCGAGCCCCTCCAGGAGAGCATGAAACACGGCCTGACCGGTTCCGATGGGGTCTCCGCGCTCGGAAGTCCTGAGATACGGTCCCTCGGAACGAATGCCGTCGTGCAGCTCGACCGCGACTCGCCAGGAGTCTCCAGCCGAGGAGATTCCACAGCTGCTGACCCACCGCGCCCGAAGAGCTTCGGTCCAGCCCTGCCAATCGTCGGACGACAGGCTCTCGACGTGCCGGTCCCACGTGTTGAGGGTCTGGCGTTCGCTGAGAACGTGAATGTCTCGAATACCGTCCAATTGCGATGCGGCCCACGATCGAGCCACCCGGGCCGCCTCGGAGTCCACTCCGGGATCGGCGCTGCAGGGCAGGACCGCCAGGTCGGCGGTGATGGCCGGCGGCGCTTTCGGCCACGACCACCAGACGAGGAACAGCGCCAGCGCCCCGAGCCCGACCACACCAACCCGGCGTGCAGTCGGGCGGCGGCGGTGGGCCTGGCGAAGCGCGCCGTGAAACGTGGTCGCGTCGGGCCACCGCCGCGCCGGATCCAGCTCGAGGGCGCGAGACAGGACGGGCCTGGCCCGACGTGGGATTCCCGACCAGTCGGCGCGACCCGGATCCTGAAATCTGGCCCACCGGCGGCCGGAGAACGCTTCGTACAGGACCATCGCGGCGGAGTAGATGTCGGAGCGTTCGGTCGATACGTCGCCGGCCGCCTGTTCCGGCGCCATGTATGCTGGTGTACCCGGCGAGCCTTCCTGTGTCAGCGGAGGCTCCGACTCCGATGCGTCGCTGGCGATTCCGAAGTCCGCCAGTACCGCCCGGTCCGGGCGCAAAAAGATATTCCCGGGCTTCACGTCCCGGTGAATCACCCCGCTCGCGTGTGTCGCCTCGAGCGCGGCGCTCAGATCCAGACCCAGTCTCCAGGCCTCCGCCTCAGGGCATGGGCCCTCGTCGAGGCATTGCCGCAGAGACCGCGCCTGTTCGAAGTCCATCACATAGAACAGAAGGCCGTCCACCTGGCCGCACTCGTGGATCGTCATCACGTTCGGGTGGGCGACTGCAGCCAGCGCCCGTGCCTCGCGCAGGAACCTCTCGGAGGCGACGGCGGTGGCCAGTTCCGGGCGCAGAACCTTAACCGCGACCGGCCGCGCGAGCATCGAGTCCTCCGCCCGAAACACGCGGGCCATCCCACCTGCACCGACTTCTTCTCCAAGTCGGTAGCGGGGCGCGAGGGCCGTGCCGAGTCGCTGGGCGAGAGTGGACATGGATGTCCTTTCCTGTAACTGGCCGCACGGGACGACCGGCGCGTCAAAGGGGGGCGTACGCGCATCCGGAGACTAGGGAGTCCGTGCGTCCGGAGTCAAGTGACTGGCCTGCAACAACAACGGGAGACGAGAACGCTCGCCGTCACTGTTTCGCTATCGGACCCGGCGACGGCTGTGTACTTTCGCAGCCGCATGACACGGCGAGTTCCATGTACCCGCACCGGATGGCCCGATGTCCCTCAAGTCTACCCTTCGCGCTCTGCGGACTATTCGAAAGGGCGTGTTCACGGGTCTGAACGAAGAAACTGTCGGAGCTGAACCGTTCCGGCTGTTCGACTCATGGTACCGCGAGGCCCGGGAAGCAGGACTCTACCTGCCGGAATCGATGACTCTCGCGACCTCCACGCCGGAAGGATCTCCGTCCGCGCGCCTGGTGCTCCTCAAGCGGCACGACGAGCGCGGTTTCGTATTCTTCACGAACTACGAGAGTCGAAAGGCAGCCGAACTGGCAGAGAACCCACGGGCGGCGCTCGCGATCCACTGGCCGATCCTCCAGCGCCAGGTCCGGATCGAGGGCTCGGTGGAGAAGACGAGCGAGGAAGATTCGTTCGCGTACTTCCGGACCCGGCCGCGCGGCAGCAGGATCGGCGCCTGGGCATCCCCCCAGAGCTCGGTAATCGACGATCGCGGGCAGCTGGAGCAGAAAGTAGCGGAGTTCGAGGCGCGCTTCCCGGGCGATGACGTGCCTCTCCCCCCGTACTGGGGGGGCTATCGCCTCCTTCCCGCGCGCATCGAGTTCTGGCAGGGCCGGGCGAACCGGCTGCACGACAGGTTCCGCTTCATCCGGGACGGCGACGCCTGGACGGTCGAGCGACTGGCCCCGTAGTGCCGCCGGGGTAGTCAAAATGGTTGTTTAACCGCTCGGTCCGGCGCATCTTGTCGGGCGGCCCGGCGTCAATCTTTTTGCTCGGCCGCCTACTATTCCCCACGAGGAGTAATCCATGCTCAGGCAGTCCTTCGCCACGGCATTCGCCGCGGCTCTCGTATTCTCCGCCTGCTCGGGTGGCGACGGCGGAACGACCACGACGGAATGGGCCGGCACCGTCACGGACAGCGCCGGCATCCAGCTCGTCCAGAACCCTCTCACGCCGATCTGGGGGGCGGGTGACGCCTGGACCCTGGAGGAGACGCTGCTGATCGGCACTCCCGAGGGAGACGCCGCCTACCAGTTCGGGCAGATCACGGGCATCGGCTTTACATCGGACGGCCGGGTCATCGTGTCGGACACGCAGGGCCAGCACGTGAAGATCTTCGCGGCTGACGGCATCTGGGAGCAGACGTTCGGAGAGGCCGGCAGCGGTCCCGGGCAGTTCGGCGCGCAGATCGGTCCCGTCCTGGTCGGACGAGGGGATACGGTCATCGTGCCGGATATGCAGAATCAGCGAGTGGCGCTGCTCACCCCGGACGGCGAGGACCTCGGAACTTTTCGGCTCGGATTCGAGACCGGGATCCCGATTCGCTGGGACATGCAGGACGATGGAGCCCTGATCAGCCAGCTCCGGCAGCTGAACCTGCCCAATACTCCAGCTGCGACCACGCCCGACACGCTCGACGCGATCGTGTCGCGAGGCTACGACGGCGAGGTCACGGACACGCTGATCCGAGTGCCGGCCGGCAAGACTTTCTCATTCGCGGGCGGGGCCCCCGAATTCAATTTCTTCTCCCCGGAACCGATCTGGTCGCTCACCGGTGACGGCGGAATCCTGCTCGGCACGAACAATGTCTACAGCTTCAGATACCTCGGTCCGGACGGATCGGTGAGGCGCATCGTCCGGATTCCCTCGGAGCCAGCGACGGTGACCGAGGAAGACAAGGAGATCTTCGTCGCCACACTCGAGTCCCTGTGGGGCGAGGCTGGCGTGCCTCCGCAGGGTATCGAACAGCTGAAGTCGGGGATCAGCTTCGAGGAGAAGTTCCCGGCATTCGCCCAGGCCCTGTCCGGCCCCGGCGGCACCCTGTGGGTGCAGAGGATCCGGGTGTTGAGCGAAATGAGCGCGGAAGAGAAGGAGAGCTTTAATCCGCTCCAGAACATCGGCTCCGCCGAGTGGGACGTGTTCGACGCGGATGGTCACTACCTCGGGATCGTGGAGATGCCGTTCCACTTCCAGCCGCTGGGATTCACCGACAACTCGGTGTACGGCGTGTGGCGTGATGATCTGGACGTGCAATACGTGCGAGTACTGCGTATTCTGGGAATGTCCTGACGGAAGGCCGCCCGCCCACGAACGGCGGATCCACCAGCCACTCGTCGGGTCAGGAGGGCCACGTCCGGAGCATCCGGGCGCGGCCCTCGATTCGTTTCAGTCGAGCGTGAATACGGCGTGGAGCGTCACCCGGATCTGTTTCTTCCGGGACGACGTGTTGTAGATGCCGTATGCCGCCGTCTCGGTGGAGTACGGCTCGGTGATCTGGAATACCCCCGCACGCGCCGAAGCAATCCCCCCGATCGACTCGTTGGTCGCCGATGCGATCTCCTCGGCACGCATCCTGGCGTCCTCGGTTGCCCTGGCCAGCAGGCTCCGCTTCACGGCGGCCAGGCCGGAGTAGAAATACTCCAGCTGGGAGGACTGCAGCAGAACCCCCTCGCCCATCAGACCGGCGGGATCCAGCGCCAGTCGCTCGACACTCGTCAGGTCATCCGAGACCAGGAAGAGGGACTGGTTCACCTGGTACTCCCGGACTCCGTTGGGACCGTACAGTGGATTCGTGGTCACCGGTTGAAGCGTGATGGCCGAATCAGGCAATCCTGCATCATCGAACCCTGCGAGAATCCGCTGCACGTCGCTGCCGATCTGTTCGTATCCCGAGCGCATCTCCCGCACGGGAACGGTGCGGCTGACCGACAGACTCCATTTGACCAGGTCCGCCTCGAACGGCTGCGAGGCCATGCCGACCACCTGCACGGTGCTCCTGGCGCCGCGCGCCGTGTAGAACGACCCGCCGAGCACAACGGACGCCAGCACGAGTCCGAATGCCAGAATCCACGCGGCGCGGGCCGGGTGATTCACTCTATCGGCTCCCATTATCAGGCCTCCTGTCGGATGTGCTCGATCACTGATTCTGCGTAGTCGATGCCCAGCGGCGTCCGGGAACCATGCCAGCTCAGCAGCTCTCCGTCCACCAGGTGAAGCGCCTCGCGCGGCAGTCCGGTCAGCCCGGACAGTTCGTCTGCGTGCCGCTCCTGAAACGGAAACGGCTCCGAGGAGAGCAGAATTGCAGTCGGGTTTGCGTCGGCCAGTTCAGTCGCGGTCACCGTCGGGTATCGCTCGGCGCTGTCCGGGAACACGTTCGCACCGCCCGCCAGCCCGAGCAACGCGTCGACGAAGGTGCCTGCGGCCGCAACCATGATCGGTTCACGCCAGATCAGGTAGGCGAAGCTGACCGGGGGACGACCGGAGACGGCGGACCGCACGCGCTGTTCCCGGGCCTCGATGTCAAGCGCGATGCGCTCCGCCCCCGCTGACGCGTCGATCGCGGATCCGATCGACCGGACCATCGTGGCCGTCTCGGCGACCGTCGTCGGGAAGCTCGTGTGACACGCGATCCCGGCTGCCTGGAGCGCCTCGGCATCCTCGATCCGGTTTTCCTCTTCGTTCAACAGGACGAGATCCGGTTTGAGCTCGAAGATGCGCTCTACCTTCGGGTTCTTGGTTCCGCCGATCTTCTCAACCCCGGCGACTCCATCGGCGGGACGAATACAGAACTTAGTCACCCCGACAAGATCTTCGCCGCGGCCCAGGTCGAACACGAGTTCGGTGAGGCTGGGGCACAGGGATACAATTCGCATGGTGGGCGGCTACACCCGGGAGCGATCCCCGGTCCGGCTGCCAGGCGGCGGTTGTCCCCCGGGTCGGGTGCCCGTCGACGTCCGCAAGGGTCGACGCCGACGAGCACCCCGGACTCCCAGCATCGGGAGCCCGCTACGTCAGTGCGGAGCGGCCGCGGTAGGGACGCTCACGTCGGGCAACGGCGTGTCCGCCGTGTGCGGCGGCAGGATCGGGTAGTCCACTTCGGGCTGCTGTCCGGTGAGAGCCTCGAGGAACGAGCTGATCGCGCCGGTCTCCTCGGGAGTCAGTGTGGCACCGAGCTGGGCGGAGCCCATCACGGCGACCGCTTCCTCCAGCTCCCATACCTTGCCGGAATGAAAGTAGGGCGCTGTCAGTTCGATGTTGCGCAGCGACGGGGACTTGAACACGTATTCGTCGGCTGCGGTGCTGGTCACGGCGAACCGGCCGAGGTCCCCGGGCGGACGGATTTCATCGGATGGCGCCTGCACCACGCCGAACGCGAAGTAGCCCTGGCCGCCGAAGTTCAGACCGGCATGGCACCCGGCGCATCCCTTCGAGACGAAGGTCTCCAGCCCCTCGACCTGCGCTTCCGTCATTGCGGAATCGTCACCGGCCAGCCAGCGGTCGAACGGGGCGCCGGGAGTGACCAGCGTCGCCTCGAACGCCTCGATCGCCCGGGCCATGTTGTCGAACGTCACCGGATCCGCATCGTTCGGGAACGCCCGGGCGAACCACTCCCGGTATTCGGGAATCGACTTCAGGGTCTCGACCGCCCGCTCCGGGTCGCTCGCCATCTCGACCGACGCCTGGACCGGCCCCTTGGCCTGCTCCTCCAGATCCGCGGCTCGACCGTCCCAGAACTGGGCCAGGTTGTACACGGCATTGAGCACCGTCGGAGCATTCCGCGGGCCCTTCTGCCAGCCGTGCCCGATCGAGGTCTCCATCAGGTCGATGCCACCGAGTGACAGGTTGTGGCAGGTGTTGCAGCTGATGAGCCAGCTGGCCGACAGGCGGGGCTCGAAGTACAGCATCTTGCCGAGCTCGACCCGCTCTTCGGTCAGCTCGTTGTCAGCCAGCGCGGGCGGCTCGGCCGGTATTATCTTGAACAACGCCGCGGCCTGCGACCTGATTGCAGGTCCTTCGCCCTGGACGGTGGTCGTGGTCGCCGCCTGGTCGCCATCCGCGTTCGCCGTAGCTGGCGCATCTCCGCCGGAACAGGCACCCAGGAGGGCAGCCAGGAAGAGGAGACTGCCAATGCGATCGGTCTTCATGTTCCGCCTCGCTGTGGTTCGAGTACTGCTCGCCGTT
>Ga0114922_10001998_pt1 | contig 19257 bp, 16 predicted proteins | sample AartaG_FD_100975 | JGI IMG/M metagenome (GOLD analysis project Ga0114922, IMG submission 100975) | Deep subsurface microbial communities from Aarhus Bay to uncover new lineages of life (NeLLi) - Aarhus_00045 metaG | ecosystem: Environmental > Aquatic > Marine > Oceanic > Sediment | place...
GGCAAGAGGATTATGGGAAAGTCAGAATAGGCATCCCCGTATCTGGTTTTCAACAGGAAGTCGGCGGAAAGGTTTTTCAGAAACACCGCATAAATATCGCCGGCAACGGTTTTGAAGGAACAATCGGATTCCGGGTTTTTGGCAAAAAGCACTTCTACATCACCCGCAGCTGTCTTGGCCGTTCCGGCTCCTATGATGTCACGCATGACGATTTTGCCATCGGCATGGCGGATCCGGAATTCCCCTTGGATGTTGGAAACCTGGATGTTTCCGGCCGTGGCTGTCTTGAGAAAAATGTTTGTTTTTCGAGGAACCTTGATGTCGAAATCATAGTGGACCTCATACCCGGAATCGTGCCATTTTTCTCTGTTATCGTGTTGATGTCTGAAAGGTCCGTCCACGTATATGTCGATGACGTTCCCTTCTTCTGTGATGTCCAGTTTCACTTCTTCTTCCGCTTTCTGGACCCGGCCTTCGGTGCGCGCCTTTATGGTCTTGTGGGCGATAAGCTTGACCTCTTTTCCGTCATACCCCGTCACGACGATCGATCCAAAAATGTTGTCAACCTGCAGATCTTTTGGTTTGGATAGATCCTGGAAATGCAGTGTTCTGTTGATTTCTCCCTTTCTTTGCACACGATAACTGTCGCCATGGAGAAGAAATGTCCCGATCGTCAAAGCGATAAATAGCATCGGCAATATTTTTTTCATAATATCTTCTCTCAAAAGCTGAGTTCTTTGATACCTTGTTCCAGTTTTTGTTTGACCTTGGGATCGAGCTGATTGGCCTCGATCAGTGTCTTGAAAGATTCCAGCGCTCGCCTTTCCTGCACGCTGACGAGGAGATCGACCAGAGCCACTTGCATAAAGGGAGAATTCTGCTGGGACAGCGATTGAATGACGCCCTCTCTGACCGAATGGGAGTCGTAAAAGAGATACAAAGCATCCACGGCTGCCAGCCGGACATTGATGCTAGGATCGTTGTTTAATGTATCGAGAAGAGCTTGGATCGTTTTGCTGTCTGGGTTTTCGAGACCGTAGCTCAGGTTGATCCCTCTGAGTCTTTCTGTGGATGATCTTTGATCCAAAAGGGATACAGCCAGCATCTGACGCATATCCTGAACCTCGCGGTGGAGGTCGGCGTTTTGCTTTCCTGAAAATAGGACATAGCCCATCGAAAGGCCTATAAATAAAGGAATAAAACCGAGAGCGAACTGATAGGAAGGACGGCCGCTCCGAAAGCGATAAAACAGACTGCTGAAAAATTGTTTCAAATGGTGGAGGGGCCTCTCCTGATTCACCTCTGTTTTGTATTCTTCCAGCATTCCGTAAAAGCGCTCGCGCAATCCGTTACTCGGTTGTTCTTCAGGGAGAACACCCAGTTTTGTCCAGACGGCGCTCATATCTTCTAGTTCCTGCCTGCAAGCGGGACAATCGGCGATATGTGTTTGGATATCGTCTGCAAAACTTTGGTCCAAGTCCCCGACGAGATAGTCCGGGAAATTTTTCTTTATATCTTCGCATCTCATGATACGGTTCCTCCTTGGAGTTCGAAATAAATTTTCCCCAATTCTTTGATGGCCCGGTGGACATGGGCTTTCACCGTCCCGATGTGACAATCCATGAGTTCGGCGATTTCTTTGTACTTCAAGTTCTGATAACGGCTGAGGATCAAAACCTCTCTCTTTTTGAGCGGGAGTTGTGCCAGAGCTTGGCGCAGGAGCTGAACCTCCTGTCCGCCTTCGAGTTTTTCTGCAGGGGAAGCCTCTGATGTGACGGGTTCGTTCCATTGTTCGTCGAGGGGCAGTGCGTTCTTTTTCTTCCTCAAAAAGTCGATGTGGGCGTTACGAGCGATCTGGTACATCCATAGCGTGAATTTACTCCGACCCTGATAGGTGACGCGATATTTCAGCATCCGCATGAACACCTCCTGGACAAGATCTTCGCTGATGTTGCGGTTTCCGGTGAGGCGCATAAAAAAATTGAAGAGGGGGACATGATGTTTTTCAAAAAGAACGGCCATTTTTTCGACCTTACCTTCTTTGACATCTTCCATCAGCTTGTTATCAGAGTATAAATTCACGTCATTCGATCCTTTATTTTTAGGGTTCATATTTTTAGACTTGCCTTTTCCCAAAAGGTTACACGAATTCAAAAAAAAATCAAATAATGGGGACGGTCCCTTTTTTTGACGGGTTTGACTTGACAGGGGTGGGGTGCTATAAAGGGGATACCCTCAAGGATAGGGTGAAAGTGATGTCCGGTATAACCTATAAAAAAGCAGGAGTCAATATCGATAATGCGGATGCATTTCTTGCAAAAATAAAACCTCTTCTTAAGAAAACCAGCCGTCCGGAGGTGTTGGGGGATATAGGGGGATTCAGCGGTCTATTCAGGCCACAGATAAATAGGATGGAAGACCCGATCTTGGTTTCATCCACAGATGGAGTCGGCACAAAGTTGTCGATTGCAGATTTGCTGGGCAAATACGACACTCTTGGTCTCGATCTTGTGGCTATGTGTGTGGATGATGTGGTTGTGGTCGGAGCCGAACCGCTTTTTTTCCTCGATTATATCGCCTGCGGGAAGCTGAATAAGGAAAAACTGTATGATCTGATGAAGGGCATAACCAAGGGCTGCCAAAATGCAGGCTGTGCCTTGATAGGTGGGGAGACAGCGGAACTTCCCGGGATGTATGCCAAAGATAAATTCGATCTAGCCGGGTTTTGTGTCGGCATGGTCAGCCGGGAGAAAATCATCGATGGCAGCCGATGCCGCACTGGGGACCGGATCGTTGGATTGGCCTCTAGTGGTCTCCACTCCAACGGGTATTCACTGGTGCGAAAGATCTTCTCTCCCGAAGAGATCAAGGGAAAACTGGGAAAAGAATTGATCAGGCCGACCAGGATATACGCAAAAACTATCCTTTCTCTTCTGAAAAAGGTGAAAATCAAAGCCATGTCCCATATAACAGGCGGTGGTTTTTATGATAACATCCCGAGAGCACTTCCTGAAGGGTTATCAGCCCGAATAATCAAAGGCTCTTGGCCAATTCCCCCGATTTTCAATAAGATACAAAGACGCGGCAGCGTAGAAGAGAAGGAGTTGTTCCGCACATTTAACATGGGCGTGGGTTTGGTGTTGGTCCTCAGTCCCAGAAGTGTTGGCCGCACCTTAGCCCTGTTGGCCGATGTCGGACAAAAGGCGTGGGATATCGGTGAATTGGTCGAAGGAACCCACCCAATCGAGATTATCTGAATAATTCAGATAGTCTTTCTTTTAAGAACTTAATTCTGGTTTTTTATGAATTTTTTCCACTCAAACAGATCATCCTCCCATTCATACTTTTGAAAGGCCTCGACCGTCTGAGGGGAAAGCGGATGGAGGAATGATCCGAGAGATTCCACCTTCTTTTTCCCGATTTCCACCATAGACACTATCCGGATCGATGTATCCGTTTTTTTGAATCGATCCTGAAACTGGGGGCGGAATAAAAAATTGTTCATCTTTGTGTTGGGATTCAGGAATTCTACATGTTCTAGGCCGAGGCTGCAGAAGGCATTTTTCCACAGATCTAATGAATACCCATAGTGGGTGCAATTGAGGCTCACGAGCAACGTGGCACTACGGTCTTTGATTTTCTGGAGGGCTTCATCCACATAAGCGAAAATCAACATGTCCGTCTCGTCTCCCCTGTAATCCGCTTCGATGTATCTGGCCAGTTCTGGGCAAGATTGGTTCACAATTCTCTCGGGGAGGAATCCCTTTTTCAAAAGTTGAGTTTTATGGGTGTTTTGGTCGACTGTCGTTTGAGTAGCGAATAGGATGATTTTTGATTCTGGATGTGCTTTGAGAGCGTCAGAGGCCAGGTTCACGCCTGCATCGATAATTCCCTTGACGGGGGTTTTTGTCTGTTTGGCAAAATTTGTATCGTCATAGATGGCAGAGAGGGTGTTACATCCGACCAGGATCAAATCGGGATTGAAGGTATCTTCCAGACTGTTCAAAGCACTATCGAATATGGATACCTTTTCTTGATGGTGTTTAAGCGTATTGTAGCCTCCCAGGTTCGAAAATAAGGCATTGTAATAAACAAAGTTTATTTTTTGAAAACTTTTCCAATTTTTCGATCGTTCGACGGCATCGGCCAGAATAGAAAGTCCTCCTAAGCCTGAGTCCGTGATTGCGATCGTGACTTCATTTTTACGAAAAAAGTTGTGGAGGCTGTTTTCCCTGGCATAGGTCGGATTCTCTGCACAGGATGCACAGATCAGAATTATAAGGATGATTATTATGGGGATTTTGAAATCGTTTCTCATTCAAGCCCGCTTGCCGTTACCTTGTTTCTAAAGTAGGATGAACCAGGAATATAGCACCCCTACCAACATTAAGTCAATGGGGACGTCCCATTAGGTACCACCCTATCTCTAGAACTAATCATTTATGCCATTAATGATCTTATAGGGTGGTACCTAATGGGACGTCCCCTAGAAATTTTGACAATTGGGTGGACCTCTGTTAACCTTGAAATATCAAGGAGTATATATGACAAAAAAAGCAGTCGCAAATTTATATAAAGAACAGCGGGTCGGGGTGTTTGTGGATGTTCAAAACTTGTATTACTCTGCCCGAAATGTCTACAAGTCCAAAGTCGACTTTAGGGCAATTCTCATGGAGGCCATTAAAGGGAGAAATCTCATTCGGGCTATTGCCTATGTTATACGTGCTGATGTAAAGGATGAAGAGAATTTTTTCGATGCCTTGAAAAACTTGGGATATGAGGTCAAAGAAAAGGACCTTCAGATTTTTTATGGAGGAGCCAAAAAAGGAGACTGGGACATCGGGATAGCTATGGATCTGATCGAATTGGCGCCCAAGCTCGATACTGTCGTTTTGGTAAGCGGAGATGGTGATTTTGTTCCCCTGGTCAGACATTTGAAACATGCTCTTGGGTGTTATGTGGAGGTGATGGCCTTCGGGAAATCCAGCTCCCAAAAGCTCATCGAAGATGCGGATAATTATTTGGATCTGGATTCAGATCCACAAAAGTTTTTAATGCAGTCCGGAAAATAGCGATTTTCCCCCAGTCGATCCTGAAAATATTACTTATCATTTGCCTCCATTTGCTTTAGAATAATAGTTGAAACGATGAAAAAACTGTGCGTGCTCATGTGCCTCGTATTGCCCATTATTTCTGCATTTTCTCAAGAAATTCAGGAACAATCTTTTGTCGTCAACATCGAGGTTCCAGTCAGAGTTTTTAGAGGAGACACTTTCGCAGGAGATCTCAGCATCGATGATTTTGAAGTTCTGGAGGACGGTATCCCTCAAAAGATCGAAGCTGTCTATTTGATCAATAAAAGGAATGTCGAGCGGAGCGAAGAGAAAAAAAGGTTTACGCCTGAAACCCGCCGGAATTTTTATCTCTTTTTCGAAATTACGGCGTACGATCCAAGAATTGAACTTGGTATAAAATATTTTATTCAAAATGTCCTTGTTCCTAGTGATAATCTGATGATCGTAACGCCGATGAAAACCTACCGAATGAAGAGCAAGACTTTCGAAATGATGCCCAAAGACAAAGTTGTCAAGCAACTCGTCGGAATCATCCGAAAGGATGCTATGGTGGGCAGTTCGGAGTACAAATCGATCATCGATGATATCGCGGGAGTGGCAAGTTCCCTATCCGCAGCCCTCAACCCCACAACGAAAGGAGAAACGGATATTACTGCCCTGGATGATACGGGGAGTGACATGACCAGGGGCATGTCGATCGAAGAACAGATTGAAATGTATTCGGTCCTTCTTTCCAAGCTCGATAGCATCAGAAGAGTTGACCAGAAAAAGCTTTTGAACTTTGCCGATTATCTTAAAGACAGCGTTGGGCAGAAGCATGTATTCATGTTTTATCAGAAAGAGTTCATCCCACAAATCGAGCCTAAAATACTGGATCAAACGATGTCTGAGCTTAACGACCGGCCTGATATCGTTCATAAGTTGACCGAAGTTATGAGCCTTTACAGAAGGGAAGTGACCTTCGATGTAACGACAGTCCAGCAGGCATTTGCCGACTCATCCATAGCCATCCATTTTTTGTTCCTCACCAATCCCCCCCAACAAAAGTATGGGGTGCATTTTGAAGAACACTCCGAAGATATTTTCTCTGCTTTCACTCAGATGTCCAGCGCTACAGGGGGATTCTCGGAAAGCTCCATGAATCCTGACTTTTTGATGCGAAAAGCGGTGGAGGCCTCGGAAAATTATTACCTTCTGTATTATTCTCCCTCTGAATACAAATCTGACGGGAAATTCAGGGAGATTAAGGTACGTGTAAAAAGGCAAGGACATCAGGTGTCTCATAGAGCCGGTTATTTTGCCAACTGATCTTTCTTCCTCCCTCTCCATGCAACGAAAATTACCTTTCCTGCGTTTAAATAGCGGATGTGAATTACAGGGGAGGTCAGACATCATGATTAAAGGAAAGCGCAATGTATGTTTGATGGCGACTTTGGCTTTTATAATTTTTCAAAACCCTCCATCAGTCCCATTGGAAATCTCCGAGTTTTATGAAGATTACAATTTTGTGGCCTCGTTCAGCACCCCATCCGAAAGGGACACCCTAATCGATTGTTTTTCGCAAGAAGTTTTGCCTGAAGATATCCGGAATGATCGGATGAATCGTGTGTTCCGCCTTATGAAAAAACTGTATTCTCAAATCGCAAGGATAGATCCTAAAATGGTGCAACATGTGGGACCCCGGAAGCCTTACATCAAGTATTTTTTTCATGCAGAGCTCCTGGATATCAAAAAGATCGATAAGTCGAATAAAAAAGCTGTGGTGGAAATCTTGGCTTATTCGGTTGAACCCGAATTTGTCAGCAAGTACATCCGGCTGTATGAGACGAATCAGGACGATGAAAAAAAAGTTTTTTCAGATGAGGAGCGAATCGAATCCCTCCAAAGCTACGTCATGCCGAAGACCGAATTCCATATTTGGTTGTTTCAAAATGGACGCTGGTTGAAGGCCGAACACAAAAACGTCTACATCAAAAATTAAAATCTATCTTTTTCCCCCTACCGCCAATTCTGAAACTTTAAATGATGGGCTGTTCAGGCTTCCCCGCATATCGAGATCGTTCGCGATCGATTCGATATTTTTCAGGATCTCTGTCGTGTTTCCACCAAGTGTTACCCCATCTACAGGAAAAGCGATCTCGCCGTTCTTGATCCAGAATCCCGAAGCGCCGACAGAAAATGTACCTGTTGTCGTATCCGTGCCTGAACCTCTCAATCCTGTGACGTAAAATCCTTCCTCGATTCCTTCGATGATTTTCTCCCGGCTTATGTTCCCGTTTTTGACGATCGTATTCAATGTACCGGCGGATGGGGTCCCTTTATATCCTCGCCTTCTGGCCATGGTGTTGACTTTGATCCTGGCTTTTGTTGCTGTGATCGAATCATAGATGAACATTTTGAGGATGCCGTCTGCCACAAGGGTGTTTTCCTTTGTGATCTTGCCTTCTCCATCGAATGGCAAAGATCCCACATGGCGCGGGATGGTGGGATTATCCGTGATGGTGATTAGTTTGGATGCAACAGGCTTATTCAGATAATCTGATAGGAAAGTCGTTTTTTTGTAAACGCTGTCGCCGTTGAAGGCAGAAAGAAGTCCTCGCCAAAACGAACCTGCAGCATAACGGTCAAAAACGACGGGTACCTGTGCGGTTTGAACGGGTTTTGCCCCTAGTTTTTCGACCGCACGTTTTCCGGCCTCCAAAGCGACTTCTTCTATATTCTCCAATTCTTTAAAGTGTCGTTTGGAGCTGCTCCAGCCACCGGATTGCATGTTGTCGCCTTCACCTGCGATCACCGATACGCTGAAGGATGCGCTGGTTGTTTTGAAGCTTCGAGCGATCCCTTTTGAGTTGGCGATGATGGTTTCGGATTCCGCATCACGGAAACTCGCCCCTGAGGAATTTGTGATCCTTTTGTCGCAGGAGAGAGCGATCTTTTCCACTTTTTTGGCGATGTCGATCTTTTGGCTGTCTACGATTTCCAAAATGGATGGATCCCACAGATTCAGATCTTTTTGATTTTCTTCCTTCCCGTAGTCAGGAAGCCCATTCCATGGTTTGGGATCGGCAACCGCGGCAAGTTGCACGGTTCTTTTCGTGAATTCTTCGAGGGAATCCGATGTAAAGTCGGATGTGTAGGAAAATCCCAGTTTGTTGTCCTGATAGATGGTCAGGCCGATTCCCTTTGTGGAGGACTGTTTGACGATATCCACGTCTCCGTTCCGGACCCTGAGAGAAAAGTCGCGGTTGCTCTCGATAAAAGCCTCCGCTTCATCCACACCCAGGTTTTTTGCCTTTTTGATAACATTTTCGGCAATTTTTTGATATTCCATTTTATGCTCCTATGACCTCCGGATCCTAGCCCCGCCGATGGTGATCTTGGCGACTTTGAGGGTTGGATTTCCGTCAGAAACCGGTTTGCCTTGCCCGGCTTTTCCGCAGGTTCCGCCACCCCAAATTTCCAGGTCAGGGCCGACCATGGTGATGTTCTTCAAGACATCCGGGCCATTTCCCATCAACTGGATTCCTTTGAGAGGAGTTGTGATTTTTCCCTCTTCGATCATGTAGCCTTCCGGCACAGAGAAGACGAACCGACCTGTTGTCGGGGAAACATTCCCTCCACCGATGCTTTTGATGTAAATGCCTTTTTTGACCGATTTGAGAATGTCCTCCGGATCGTCTTTCCCGGCCATCAGGTAGGTGTTTGTCATCCGCGGGATTGGATAATGCTGGTAGGACTGACGCCGTCCATTCCCGGTGGATTTAGTGTTCATCAATCTGGCGTTGAGGTTGTCATACAAAAATCCGGTACAGATCCCGTCTTTGATGAGGGTCGTATTTTGACTGGGTGTTCCTTCGTCATCCACATTGATGCTGCCTCGTTTGCCTGGAATAGTCCCATTGTCAGCCAATGAGACGATTTTTGATGCGATTTTTTTGCCTCGTTTATCCCAGAAACACGTGCTCTTTCTTCGAGCCCCGTCCCCTTCTAAGCTGTGTCCGATGGCCTCGTGGAAGAAAGTCCCGCAATCGCCTTTTGCCAGGACGATAGGGTACTCTCCGGCCGGGGCATCTTGGGCAGGCAACATGGCAATGACTACCCGCCCTGCTTCCTTGGCAAGTTCTTCTGCGGCGAGGAGATCGTAATGCTCATACCCAAGGGTTCCCCCTTTGTAGGCATAACCACGGCTTCTTTTGCCGTTTTCAAAGGCGGATGCACTTACGGTTAGCCTGGAAATGGTTTGATCATCCGTGACATAGATTCCTTCGGTATTGGCAATAACTATACTTTTGTTGGTGTCACTGAAGCTGGCATAGACTTGAGTGATCCTCTTGTCGTAGGCTCGTACAACGGAATTGGCTTTCCAAAGGAGTTTGGCCTTGTCCTGGGGTACGATACTGTCTGGAGAAGTTTTGACAAGGTAGTAATTTGGGGATTTTCTTTCTTTGAAGCTAACGGATTGGTGCTTCATTTTTCCCGATGCGATCAATCCGGCAATCCGCGCTGTTTCCGAAAGTTTATCCATGCCCAGGTCATCTGTGTGAGCATATCCTGTCTTTTCCCCTTGCAGCACGCGGATACCTACTCCCATGTCCACGCCTCTCGTGGCTGCTCGAATCTTATTTTCGTCCAAACCGATGCTGTTCGATACATTGTATTCCACATAAACTTCGGCAAATTCTCCTCCGTTTTGCAGAGCGATTGAAAGGAGTTTGCCCAAGGTCTCTTTATCGAGATCGATCGGTGGATTCGAAGCCATATCTGGGGGAGGATGCGAATAAGAGAATAACTTCCAAAGCGGGGCTGTTGCTAAGACAGTGCCACCAGCCACACTTTTTTTAATAAATTCCCGTCGTTTCACGGGCTTGAAATACTCTTTCATATGAAACCTCCTTTGATTGCCGACATTATAAAAAATAAAATCTCCTTTGTCACTGTTCACAACACAGCTTCATGTGATCGCTTTCTCCCCCTCCTATAAAGTCAGCTGGGGAACTTTGGCTGGGTGGAAAGGGTTGGCTTGGGTGAGTTGGGATTGATGTCTTATTTAAAAGTTTGGGCTTTTTTAACCGCGTGATACGCATTTATCAGGCCGAATCCCGATTCGGGATTGGGTTCAGTGTATCCCAAGATCCTGTTGGATGATGTCTCCCGGAGAATGCTTCGCACAACCTCGACCAGATCTCCCGGATTTTGCTTGAATGTCTCTCTTTGTTCTGGATCCATTGCGGACAGAATAAGTGCGGTGGTTGCAGCCACGATGGGCACAGCCAATGAGTTTCCGCTGACCCGCGTGGGCCAAGACCTCTTGTCTAAGTACGAGGGGCTCTCGACCAAAATTTCCGCTGCAGGCGCAACGACATCGATGAAATATCCCTTGGAAGAATGTTCCCAAACTTTAAGTTTTCCATCCTTTTTTTCTACCCCTCCCACCCCTATGCTCCAGGGATATGAGGCGGGGTAATAGGCATTGAGTTCAGATTTTTTTTCTTCCACATTTCCGGCCGCAGATATCAGTGCTATATTTTGTTGCCAGCAGTATTCGGATACATCCCTGATTTCTTTATAGTTTAGTCTCAGGGCAACGCTCAGGCTTATAACATCCGCCCCGTTTTGTGCGGCCCAGCTTATCCCGGCAGCGATTAGGTATAAATTCCATCGTGTGAAGGGAGCATAAAACATGGTCTCTTGGTCGAACACCTTTACGATCATCATTTCCACATCCGGGGCGATTTGAGAGACCACGGAGGCGATCGAGGTCCCATGCCCTCCCCAGTCGAAAGGGAATTTCCCTCCATTTTCCAGGGGTCTTGATCGGTCTAAGAAATTTTTCCAATCGACAATTTGTCCTTTTACCTCTTTTATTGTTGGATCCACACCCGTATCGATGATGGCCAAGCGAACTCCCTTGCCCCTAGCGATCGCATGCGCCTGTCGAATTTCCAATTCTTTCAGCACCCATTGGGATTTTGCCCGCCTTGTCATGGGTCTTAAAAATTTCCTGAATTGGGGAATGGCTCTTCTTGCACGGAAACCTATGGATAAAAGGATTGATTCAAGGGGAGAGACATCTCTTCTCAGCCTTTGGGTGGGAATAGAATCTATAAATTCTTTGGCCATCTTGCCGGCAAGGATTTCGAAAACACCGGAGGTGTCAACTTTAGTTTGGTTTTTAAGTGTTGTGAAATAATAAAAATTCATTAAGTGCTCGTACAGGCCAGTTATCCTTTTTTGTGCATCCAAAAGCTTTATTCTATCCGCTTCTTCTAGCTGAGCGTGGGGCGACATTTTTTTCAATGCTGCATAAAAATTTTCTCTTCCCTCTGCGTAGGCCTTCTTCCATGATTCCTTTTCTGTCCGATCGAAGGGGTAACCCCAGATGCAGGCAAAGATCAGCAGGAATACCAGGATAAGGATGACTCGTTTTGCCATAAGCTGTTTTATTAAATATATGCAGTTCCCGTGCCAATCTGAGAGAGGTCGTAATGTGCTCATATGAATAAAGTTATCAATTGCATGATGGTTTTGACGATAAACGATTTCCTAAGTTTGTAAGATTTTTTTACATGGTTGATTCTTTCTTTTTTTCTTGTTGCATACTATAATTCTTTATGTGAAGAAAAAATGAAAAGAGGCAGAAATGAAAAATAAGATAATGCGTTCAAATATTGCAAAAGTTATTTTCTTCCTGTTCATTTCTCTTATTCTTTTGATACATCCTATTCAGGCCGAAAAATTCCAGATGTCCCTCTTCGTAGGCATGAACCATGTTTCCCAATATGGCTCTGTTAACGATTATGTCCTTGGCGAGAATGATTTTCCCGTCACTCCTGCGCACACTCCCCCCAATTTTGGTGCTGTGTTTGCCCTTTATTTAAAAAATAATATTGCCTTGGAGCTGGATTGGCGGTACACCCTCTCTTCCAAGCTGACGCTTGTGGATCCTTCTGACCAGGACGAAGTCGAGATCGATTCCTCCAAACACCATACCATCACTCTCAATTTTGTTTATCGATTTCTCAAAGGCAATGTCAAACCTTATATCGTCCTAGGAGGAGGGCTGGATAAAATTCTTGCAAAGGATAATACGTACACAACAAAATATGGCTTCGAAGTGGATTTTTTAGCGCCTGAGAAAACCGTCGATCCGCTCGCCAACATAGGTGCTGGAGTGCAGTTTTTCATAAGCCCGAATTTCGGGATCCGATTTGATGTCAGGTATGTGATGATTTTTACCGACCCAGATTCTATAAGTAGTCTGAATGGAGTTGCCGGAATCACCTATTCCTTCTAATTTGAGCTTTATTAAATCTTCATAGGCATCCATCTGCCATAAAAAAATATCTTAGTTTTTAATATTATTTATCGGATGAGGGCAACTTCTATCCGGGATTGTCCGTCTAATAATGTTACCGGCTTTTAAAGGATGAAAACGGTGGATGTGCGATTTTCATTTTTATTTGTAGAGTTAAAGAGTTATACTTGATTGGCAAAAAGTTCAATCCGATGAAATGTACCAAGTGCGACTTTGATAACACCAAGACAAGTCGGTTCTGCAGTAACTGTGGATCACCCCTTCTGGAAGATTCTCCGACACAAGAATCCGAGACAAAAACTCTGTATACCCCGATGAAAAGATTGATAAGAGGCCGTGTTTTTGGTCAGAGGTATGAAGTTATCGAGGAACTCGGGGAAGGAGGGATGGGCATCGTGTACAAGGTCTTCGACCGTAAGATCGATGAGAAAGTGGCCTTGAAAGTGCTCGCCCCTGAAATCGCTGGAGATGAGAGAACGATCGAACGATTCCGGAATGAACTGAAATTAGCCCGGAAGGTCTCTCACCGGAATGTTTGCCGGATGTATGATCTGAGCGAAGAGGAAAAAACGCAATTCATCACTATGGAGTATGTGCCGGGCGAGAATTTGAAGAACCTGATAAAACGCATCGGGCAACTGTCCAAAACCAAAGCCGTATCCATTGCCAAACAAGTTTGTGAGGGGCTGGTAGAAGCCCACAGGTTAGGTGTTGTCCATAGAGATCTCAAGCCCCAGAACATCATGGTAGACAGCGAAGGGAATGCGAGGATTATGGATTTCGGGATTGCCCGATCCATTCGAACCAAAAGTATTACCGAAACCGGGATGATTATCGGAACACCCGAATACATGTCTCCTGAACAGGTGGAAGGCGTTGGTGTTGACCATCGGTCTGATTTATACTCTCTGGGTGTTATCCTTTTCGAGATGCTCACCGGGAGAGTTCCCTTCCAAGGTGAAACTCCATTGAGCGTGATTCTGAAACATAAGACAGAACAACCTCCAGACCCGAGAAGATTCGATGACCAGATCCCGGTCGACATCAGCCAAATGATCCTGAAATGTATGGAGAAGGACAAAAACAAAAGATACCCAACGGCAGATGCTCTGCTCGCTGACTTGATCGAAATCGAGAAGGGATTCACCACAACAAAGACAGTTAGACTGGGGAAAAAACACTTGGGGATCGGGAAGCCAAAAGAAAAGAAGATCGTGCTCATTGCTCTATTAATTTTTCTGATTGTCGCGATGGTAGTCACGGGTTTGTTTTTTTATCCCGGAGTTTTCAAGGGGGGGCAAAAAAGCCTGAATTCTATCGCTGTTCTTCCTTTGAAAAATTTATCGGGAATTTCAACACAGGAATATCTGTCCGATGGGATGACAGAAGCCTTGATTTCTAACCTGGCCCAGATGGAGGCCCTTGAGCGCGTGATCTCCAGCACTTCTGTCATGCAATACAAAAATACCACAAAACCTTTGCCAGAGATTGCCAGAGATCTGGGTGTGGATGCGGTCGTGGAAGGATCGGTTTTGGTATTTGAAGAGAGAGTGCGGGTAAGTGTGCAGCTTATCGAAGCACGGACGGATCGGAATATCTGGTCCAATAGTTATGAGCGGGACCTCAAAGATATCCTGGTCTTGCAGAGTGAGCTTGCCCGGGCAATCGCCCGTGAGATCAAGATTGTCGTGACTCCGGCTGAGCAGGCTCGATTGGCCCTCACACGCCCGGTTAATCCAGAAGCCTATCAGCTTGTTCTGAGAGCGCGCTCCTTATGGAACAAGAGATCGGAAGAGGATCTGATGAAGGCAAAGGAGCTGTTTGAACAGGCCATCGAAACGGATCCAACCTATGCTCTCGCCCATGCAGGATTGGCGGATGCTTACAATATGTTGGCAAGTTATTATTTTATTCAGCCGTCAGACGCTTATCCCAAAGCCCGAGAAGCAGCCCGTCAAGCTTTAGGATTGGATGAGAACCTCGCCGAAGCATACGCTTCCTTGGCATGGGTGAAATACAGGTACGAGGGAGACTGGTTTGGTGCTGAAACCGATTATAATTGGGCGATCGGTCTCAATCCCAGTTATGCCATAGCCCATCATTGGTATGGATCTTTGTTGAGGGATATGGGGCGTTTTGATGAAGCGTTGTCTGAGCTGGAGAAAGCTCGAGAACTAAATCCATTTTCTCTGGCCATCAACACCAGCATCGGCTATCTGTTTTATTATGCGCGCCAATACGATAAAGCCATTGCAGAAGGCCAAAAAGCGCTGCAATTGAATCCTGACTTTCATTGGGCTCATGATGTCATCGCTTTGGCTTATCTTCAAAAAGGAGAATTCAAGGAGGCTTTAGCTTCGTTCCAAAAGGCGGTCGCTTTTTCTGAATCGAGCGTCGATTACAAATGTCATCTGGCTCAAGCCTATGCTCAGGCGGGCATGACTGAGGAAGCCCAGAGTTTGCTCAACGTTTTGCTCGAAGAAAGAGAAACGATTCAATTGCCATTGCACGAGATCTCACTGCTTTATAAAGCGCTGGGCCAAGAAGATCGAGCCCTCAAGTTCCTCGTAGAGGCCTCGAGCGATCAATCTTTCATCGTAAATACGTCAAGTGGAGATCCAAGATGGGATGAATTTCGTGAGGATCCAATGTTTGCAGAAATTTTGGAAAAAATTGGCGTGGATGATTAACGGTTTTGTAGGAGAATGATACCCAGTATTGTTTTTCTGTTTGCGTCTTTTGGGGCTGCTGTCGCGGCAACCCTTGCTGGTTTCGGTAGCTCGATCCTGTTGATCCCCGTGGCCATCCTTTTTATGGATCTCAAGACCGCCGTTTTTTTTGTCGCTGTCTTTCATCTTTTCAATAACCTGTTTAAAATCCGATTGTTCTGGAGAAGCATAGATTTCAAGATTTTCTTGCTCTTCGGAATCCCGAGCATCCTGATGGCATTCACGGGGGCTATGCTCATATCCCTCATTCCCCTTGATGTGGTCAAGAATGTTCTGGGCGTGTTTTTGATCGTTTATGCCATTTATTCCTTCGCCAATCCGACATTTGGGCTAAAAAAAGCCAAACCTATAGCTGTTGTCGGGGGAAGTCTGTCCGGATTCCTTGCGGGATTAATCGGCTTGGGCGGAGCCATCAGGGGAGCCTTTTTGTCTGCCTTCAACCTCCCCAAGGAAGTTTACGTGGCCACTTCTGCCATGATCGCGGTCGTGATCGACACAACAAGGGTTCCCACATATTTGGTGACCAATACAGTCCAGGACAATTCCTATTATGTTTTGTTGCCCTTTCTTTGTGTGATGGCCTATTTCGGCGTGAGCACCGGCAAAATATTGCTGAAGAAAATTAACCAAGATACATTCAGAAGAATCCTCAGCCTTGCCCTTTTTGCTGCCGGTGCTAAAATTCTTTTTTGAGAGGTGATAGGTATGGAGAAAAAGAATATTTCCAAAGAGCGCTTGGCTAACCTTAGAGCATTGGCTCATAAGATGAACAAGCAAAATTCCAGCAGTGTTCCCGTGACCCGGGCATTGCTGGACTGTTTCGATGTCGTGATCACACCGGAAGATAATGAGTTCCTGTTGAAAATAAGCAGAGAACCACTGAACTATCATCAGATCTCTGCTTTTTCCGTTCTTCCTGAGGAATCCTTCCGCCTCTTTCTGAAAACGCTTTGCGAAAAAGGACTCGTCTGGACTCGATATACCGAAGAGGGGGAAGAGCTGTATAACTTAGCCCCGATCCTGCTGGGATGGTTCGAGATATTCCTTTCTGATGGGGGAGATACACCTCAAAAAAGAGAATTTGCCCATCGTGTGGATGATCTTTTTAAATCGTGGGGAAAATTCAATGTTTTTCCGTTCAGGAATCTCTTGAACTACCATACCCAGAAAAGATCCCGGTCACACAGAAGAGTTGTTATACCGCAGGATAGTAACGAAAAGGTCAAAACGGTCCAGGTCGATGTAAACCAACAGATAAAAACGCCTGAAACCAAGATTTATCCGACCCATAGTGTTTTCGAGCTCATCGAAAAATATGGCGATAAAAACCAGATCGTAGTGGCTCACTGTTTTTGCCGGCAGTGGCGGAAATTTATGGGTGAGTCCTGCCGGTTCGAGCACAGCGATGAGTCTTGCATCGGCCTCGGCTCTTTCACAAAGTATGCGGTCAATTACGGGATTGCCCGTTATATCTCAAAAGAGGAAGCTTTGGATATCATCAAAGAGGTCCAGAAAAAGGGTGCCGTTCACCAGGTATACCATGAACGGGAGGACCTCGATCTTCCAGAGGTCGCCATATGCAATTGCTGTTGGGATTGCTGCGGAGTCATCGGTTCCTACAACCGGGGATTGATCCCGATGCGAGTCCGGTCCTATTATGTGGCACAAATCGCCGATGAATCCCTGTGCACGGGGTGTGGCACGTGTATCAAGTATTGTCCGGTAAGGGCTGTTTCGGTCGTCAATAAAAAATCCCGTGTCGATGAGGCTAAATGTATTGGGTGCGGGCAGTGCGAACTTCAATGTCCCGAGGGTGTGATAACACTGGCCTATAAGGAACGAGAAATTGTCCTTCCCTTGGAGAAAAAGTCCGAAGCCCGAATCAGGGCATAGGTTTATTCGAATGCTTTCACGGCATTGACCAGAAAAGTTCTCAGCGGTTCAGCATTGGCTGAGTGTCCAGCTCTCTCCACGATGATGAGTTTAGATTTGGGCAATTTTTTATGCAGTTTATAGGCCGTGATCGGAGGGCAGATCACATCATACCGGCCATTGACGATCGTCACCGGGATTTCTTTCAGCCTATCGGCATTATTCAACAGTTGCCCTTCTTCCAAGAAACAATCGTTCGTCATGTAATAGTTCTCGAGCAGGGCAAAATCGTACGGGTTCCACTCTTTGAAAATGTCATCCACCACTTTGTCCGGAATTTGAAGGACCGCCATTTTGATCTCGTACTTGGCCCAGGCCAAAGCGTATTTTTGTCTTGTGGCAGGATCGGAGCTTTGAATTTTTTCAAGAAGTTGTGCCGGATAATTCTTTTGTTTTGGATTATCGATGTGTTGGAGAAGTCTTTCATAATTTTCCGGGAAATACCGGGCGGTCTCTCCGTGATAGAAATGGTCGATTTCCGCTTTGGTAGCAGTGAACACGCCCCGCAACACCATGCCGGAGACATTTTTGGGGTATGTTTCTGCATAGGCGAGTGCTAGAGTAGATCCCCAGGATCCTCCGAATAATAGCACCTTGCCGAGACCGAGATGTGTCCTCAATTTTTCGATGTCTTCGACCAAATGCTGGATCGTATTTTCCTTGATTCCGGCATAGGGTTTGCTCTGTCCGGCTCCCCTCTGGTCATGGAGGACGATGTGAAATTTATCGGGATTAAAAAAACGAAACATATCCGGAGAACATCCCCCACCCGGTCCCCCATGGATCACCATCGCGGGCTTTCCCTCCGGATTCCCGCCCAACTGGTAAAAGATTTTATGAAGCGGCGAAACTTGGAGGTAATCGGTTTTGTATGGCTTCAGAGGAGGCCACAATTTCGCCGTGGCCTCGCAGTAGGGGCCACACAAGAGACATAAAAGGGGGATAATGATTATCAAGATATTTTTTCTTCCCATGTTTTCCTCCCTCACTTATGATATCTTATAATTTGCATTTTTTACAATTTTTCTATCACCTCCTGTATACACTTTTGGAAAGAGAGCCTGGTACGACAGATTGTTACAGCTACAGAAAATGACTTTCCTAAGCGCCCCCGATTCATTGCAAGTCCGCACTCCAAGTTTGCCAGTCGTTCGTTTGAGAAGTCTGTTGTCTTGGTATATGATAGATTGTTTTAATTTTTTTAAATCATCCAGGAGGTTGTTATCATGTCACAATCTCGTTCATTGAACAGACGGAGTTTCCTTCAAAGTTCACTGGCAGGTGCGGCCGGACTTGGTCTGGGAATTCCGAAGCTCGGAGCCAAACCCCATTTCGACCGGGATCGTATCTTTACCTCCCTTCGGGAGGGGAACGACTCTAAAAAAATAGGCATTATCATCTGTGGCCGGTATGAATCCTGCGGCGGTGGAAAATGTCTGCGCTCGATCCGCGAGCGGGTCGGTGGCTTTGCTCGTTACCCAAAAGAAATGTCCGTCGAACTCGTGGGCTTCGGGCAGTGCGGGGGCTGTCCAGGAGTCAACGTGGAATATGTGCCTGCGGAGATGCAGAAGAACGGTGCCGAAGTCATCCACCTGGCCACAGGCTTCGTAGTCGGCTATCCCCCCTGTCCCTCAACTCTCTATTTCAAGGACTTTATCGAAAGTTTTTATCAGCTGCCTGTTGTGGTCGGAACCCACCCCATTCCGCTAAAATATCTAAATGCCCATCTGCAGTTATCCTCACTCCCTGATCTTAAGAAACAGGCGGACTACCTGCTTAAGGAAAGCCGGGCCGTGATGAAAGCGTACAACTGATCAGTGTGTGATTATTCGAGAAAGTTCCTATTTATCAATTACTTGCGGATTATTCATTACAAACTTTTGATTGCGATTCTCGTAAACAATTGAATTTATTCGATTTATAATCGGACACTAGTGTATGGTTATATATTTTTAAACAATCTGGCTAAAGGATTTCCAGGGGCTTTGATGTCAAGATCAAGGAAATAACCGAATGGCGTCTGATAGACCTCGTATTTGGCTTCTTTTAATCGCTTCTCTGAATTATCGAGCAATTGCTTTGTCATTTCAGGCGAAGCTTTACTCTCAGATAGATGGGTGAATGAGTGCAGTATTATTTTTTTTGTTTCATTTTTTCTCGCTGCCCATTTAAGATTTTTAATCAATTTCGTCTCAACTTTAGATAA
>Ga0114922_10001999_pt1 | contig 19255 bp, 13 predicted proteins | sample AartaG_FD_100975 | JGI IMG/M metagenome (GOLD analysis project Ga0114922, IMG submission 100975) | Deep subsurface microbial communities from Aarhus Bay to uncover new lineages of life (NeLLi) - Aarhus_00045 metaG | ecosystem: Environmental > Aquatic > Marine > Oceanic > Sediment | place...
AATAATCTGTCCTAAAGCCACCATTCCCCCCAAAAATATCCAGCCCAATAAACACGCGCGAAAACCGGTAAAACCGATGTTGTAAACAAATGGGATGATCCAATCGGCAAGCATACCAGCGGCAAGTGTTCCGGCTAATCCGCCCAAGGCGCCATATACATAGGCGCGCGGGAAACCTTCGGAGGCGGTTTTTCGAAGCGATAATCCGAGTTTACCGACTTGCCAGACAAACCACAAGAAGCAGTAAAATCCGATCAATCCAGTTTGGGCGATTATGTCTATATACTGGTTGTGTGAATTGAAACTCACAAAATAACCCATCAGCGAATATAGGGGTGTATAGAAATAATAATTGGCTGGACCAAGCCCGAGGATTGGGTTCACTTTGATAAGATCAATAACGATTTCCCAGGCTGCCAGACGGGTGATGTAGCTGTATTCTTCGAGGCTCAATATGTTCACAATGATTTTCTGGTAATTAAGCAGGAATACTATCCCAGCTAAAAAGATAATCACGGCTCCAAGCCGCGGTTTCCAGAGGGTTATGATAGTTAACACGGCTACAGCCGGCGGCAGCCAACCTGAAGCCCAATCGCGGTTGCGTATAAAGCTGAAATAGAACGTACCAATCACCAGCAGAACGAGCAGGAACCTCACGCGGCGGTCTAATTTCTTATTAAATATCGCCTGAGCGAGCGACAAGGTGGTAAGCCAGACCCAGAACAGACTGCCTGTGGCTCCGGGGGGAAAAAGATTTATAATAGCGCTGCCATAGACTGGGATCAAGCGTCCCAATATGTACAGTCCACCGAGGGCGATAAAAATCCAGGTCAGCCATTTCAGCCATCGTATATCGCGTATTTGGTGCGCCACAAGCAGGAAAGCGCCGGCGGAAAGCCAGAACAAAGCCAGCCCCCCCAATTGGGCTCTAAAAGGCGCTTTCGGTAAAGCGTCGAACCAGGGCAGTTGTCCCATCAAAAAGGCGAGCAGAGCCACCAAACATAACAGCAGAAGTGGGAGCACGACTCGCATCGGGCGCAGGGTTATGCTGCGTTGGATTACCAGCATTTCCAGGAACCACAGCCCGATTAATACCGGCAGGAGCAAGATAGCGATGTTCAAATCAGTTTGGGTGCCGGTGCCGAGCCCGAAGGGGATCAAGAGAGCGCCGGTGAGCAGGGCGACCAATCCCACAAACGGCCAGCGCAGGAATATCAGCACAACAATTCCTGCCAAAGGCAGAAAAATGAACCTGGTGGAGGGTCGTCTTCCAAAATAGAGACTGGCGAGCAAAACACCCGCAATCACAACAAGGCGCATGAGGAATTGAGAGCGCGCCTCCAGCCAACCCAGAATTTGAAGGTAGCTGTTTTCAAGTTGATACATGATTTTGTTATTGACGAGGTTCATTTCATTCGGAGCTAAAGTGCCCGTATGCGCGCAAGCCCTGGTGGAATCCGCGGTACATGTAGCTGCCTGTTATCCACCTGTAAAGCGGGCACAGCAGCAGAAGGGGCAGCACGACTCGCATTGGGCGCAGTGTTATGCTGCGTTGGATTACCAGCACATCCAGGAACTACAACCCGATCAATACCGGTAGGAGCAAGATAACGATGTTCAAATCAGTTTGGGTGCCGGTGGCGAGGCTGAAGGTATCAAAAGAGCACCAGTGAGTAAGGTGAACAGCCCAAAAAACGGCTAACGCAGAAATACCAAAGCCGTAATTGCGCCCGCTATAATGACAACATACATTCTTGATCCTCGCCTCCCAAGGTAAGCGCTGAGAAGAAGTACAGCGGGGATGACCAATACCCGTATTAGCAAATTTTTGTTTTTTTAAAAAAAACTCTGAATGAAGTTATAATCCTTTTTGGGCTGTATCTTCGACTAACTTAAGAAACTGTTCCCCAATTTCGTCCCATCCATACTTAGCTTCAACCAATTTGCGACCGTTGATGGAAAGACGTGAACGCAAATCGGAATCTTGCAAAAGTCGTATTGTCTGTCTGGCGAAATCAGCAGGATCATCGGCGAGAAGGATGTTTTTTTCGGGTGTGACTTCCAAACCTTCGGCTCCTTTGTAAGTTGATATAACTGGAGTACCAAGAGCCATAGCTTCCAGGATCTTGATTCTCGTACCACCGCCGGTGCGCAAAGGAACAACAACAGCCCAGGACTTTGTTATGGCTGGACGAATGTCGGGCAGAAAACCGGTCAATTTCACAGTATCATCGATACACAAGCCAGATATATCAACTCCTTGATATGAACCGGTTATTGAAAGAAAGACATCAGGTATTTGAGATTTTACTTGAGGATAAATTTGTTCCAAAAAATACTTTATTGCGTCGAAATTGGCACTGAACATCAAGGAACCGTTGTAGATTATGGTGTTTTCTACCGATTGTTCTGAATCAGGTTGGAAATTTTCCAGGTCGACGCCATTCGGGAGCACATGAATTCTATTTTGATCTGGAAACGATTGATCGAGAAAAAATTTCTCATAGGATGATACGACTGTGCATGCAGTGAAATGCTTTAAGAGTTTGTATATATAACAATGGGTCTTAAACCACGTTAATCCATGACGAATGCGTAAAAGAGCTTTGTCAGCTTCTGCCCATTTCTCCCAAATACTTCCAAATTCGATATCTTCTAAGATGGTTGGTGCGTGACGGATTTTCTGTGCGTATGGTGCAGTTCCGAGTTCAGATGCAATTACCAGGTCGGGCGTACATGTTTGGATGGATTGCATTACGTTAATTTCCATTTCCCTGCTATAGGTATCGTATACAGAACGTGGTACATCAGCCAAGAACCCCGATAATGCCTTCAATCGTTTAGGTTGGAATTCCACCCAATTTATGGTTTGAATAGAAGCACATAGATCTGTAATTCCACGATGATCGACCTGTTCTCCATCCCTGACGAAAGAGATCAATTCAACAGAATGACGGCTGGCCAATGATTTAATTAAGTTGAAGATACGAATTTTTGAGCCGTTGACTGGTGGGTAGGGAAACCAGGGAGAAAGAAAAATGATTTTCATTAACCAAATGTAATGTATAAACAGATGAAAATATATCAGGCTATCTGATGAAGATAAGTCTCAATTTTATCGACCATTTTTTTTATTGTAAACCTTTCTTCAACTGTTTTTCTACCTTCACTAGAATATTGTTCAAAATAAGTGGGGTTCTTATACATTAGCAATATCTTGGATTCAAGATCATTATGATCGCCGGGAGAAAAAAGTAATCCGTTGACTCCATCTTCAATGATTTCGGGTATACCTCCAATATCGCTGGCTACCACTACACATCCGACCGCCATGCCTTCCTGGATAATCCTTGGTAATGCATCAGGCACGAGCGAGGGAACCAGCAAGATGTCATAATCAGATAATATTGAAGGCATCATGTCACGTGAGACACCGTCATGAAATTTTACTTTTTCTGATATGTCTTCATCCTTACATAAATTATGAAGTTCTTTGATGTATCTTTTAGAGCCATTTCCAATGATATCCAAGTAAACATTGATCCCTAAATGGTTTAATTCGGACAACGCTTGTAAAGCAATAACCACTCCTTTTTCATATGTGATCCGCCCGGCATAAAGCATTCTCAATGGTTTATCGAGATCATCCACAAAAAAAGTTGCCTTATTAAAGGAAAAATTTGTTATATCTATGCCGTTATAAATAACCGTCGTAGTCTCGGGTAAACCAACATCCCTGGTTAATTTTTCCTTGACGGAATTGCTGACGCACATCACATTATTAAAAAGTAGATTTGGGCGATTGAGTTGTCTATTACCCTCCCCTACTACCATCCAGGCGATTATTTTCTTTATTAATTTAAAATGGCGAATTCTAGAAGGGCTCTGCCAGTGTAGCGTATAAGCATCAGGAAGACTGGGCCAGTAATCGGCGATGTAATATACGACAGGATAGTTTTCAAACTTTTCGAGTTCGGACAATATCGCGCGCGGCAAGTTCCACATTCCCCATACCATGATCGCATCAGGATTAAACTCATTAATAATTCGGTCAATTGCAGAATTGTTATGTAAAATTTTCTTCTTTTTATTAATAAGGATATTGAAATTAACCAATATCGGTTTGCCTGAGACTTCCAAGTGAAGTATTCGATGTATTGGAATACGCAGTGAATCCTGGGTGTGAGGACCAATGCTGCTGGTGATCACGCTGATTGAATGTCCCCTGTTGGTTAATCCTTCAGCTACATCTGCACAGAGTTCCTCATAACCACCTTTGTGATAAGGCGGGTAATAGTTTGAAATAAACAGCAATCTTGATTTCTTATACAAATTGATGATAAACTGAATTTAATGTCCCGGCAGTTTTGCGAGCATTGAATTCATCACGAACTTTTGCCGGTAAATATGGATTTCGGGGACTTTCGAATGCTTCCTTAACTGAAGATTGAATGCTATCCAGACGCTCTGGATAACAATACCATGCATCATCACCTAAATATTCCTGGATTGAACTATAAACCGTAGAAACAACGTTGCACCCACAAGCAGCGGCTTCCAGGGTTACCATTCCTGGTCTTTCCGACCAACTGGGTAATACATGGACTTTGGAATGCTTGTAGATTTCCAACAGGTTTATTTTATCGAGGTAATCTACAAAGTAAACATTTCCTCTTTTTTCCCCAAGCTCAACAACATTATCATAATAAGAAGTATGGTATGGATTTGGTTTCCCAATAATCACTATTGGGTAATAATCGTTTGACAGAGCTTCAATTAATGCCGCTTGATTTTTTCGAGGTTCTACACGACTGACTTGAGTAATTATATCCCCCAATGAAATCAACCATTGCGAAAAATTTTTATTGACTGAATTTCCCCCGAATTTATCTAAATCAATTCCCAAGGGGATGACTGAATATTTCTGGTTTCTTAATCTAAACCATTTTTGCAGATGCCTTAACTCATAGAAAGAATTAGGCACCCAGTATGCTGAGGCTAAAATGCGGCGTTGTCGCTTCCAGACTGTTGAAACAATCAATTTTTGATGGTGATAAAGATCGTAAATCCTTCTAGTTTGTAGGGTACCGAAAATTTTTGATATTCTTTTCCAAAGTTGATTAGTCCTCATCGAATTGTAAAACCAATAGGGTAAGGGATCTTCATAAAGTGGACTTATAAGAAGTGGAACCCTCTGTTTTTTAACCCACTCCCATGTTGAATCAGCAGAATCAATTGAATACACCTGAAATAGATGTACTACATCTGCCTTAACTTTTTGGTTTAGCTCTTTTGAAGATAATATTTTGATGTCATTACCGTAACTTTTCAGATATTCTGCAATGATTTGATTATAGATTAGATCGCCCCCAGATATTTTTCGATAATCATCGCGGACAACCATAACTATTTTCATAATAAAATATTTATCCAGCCGATTTTCGAATGTAAATTCGATTAATTATATTGTGAGTTGTTGCGTACTCAATTGTGAGAAACTCTTTTTTCAGAGGAGTCATGAATATTATTATTGTTATTTTTTCGGTGTTGAGGGGAACTTGTTGTACTTCGTTCTTTATATTACAAGATGTCAAGCATCAATTTTGCTCAAGCACAGTGTCATATAACGTCTGCATCTGTTCTACATGATGGGCGATATCAAATCGTTCGACGGAATCAAACCCATTATTGATTAAAATTTTTCTATAGATTGTATCATCAGCTAATTTGTGAGTTGATTGAAAAAGCTTTTCCGGGTCATTCGGGGGGACAAGTATGCCGTTCCACTTATCGGTAATAATCTCAGGCAATCCACCAGTATTCGAAGCGACAACAGCGCAGCCAGCCGCTAATCCTTCGACAGCTACACGACCGAAAGGCTCTTTCGAAGAAGGAACTGCCAGAATATCGATGACTGACATTACGGCTGGGATATCACTTTGAAAACCCACAAAATGAAAACGGGATGCAAAGGGGGAATGGGTTATGAGGTTTTGCAACTTCTCAAAATATGTGATCCCACCATCACCAACCGTTTCCCCAACGATGAGAAAATGGGTGTCGGAAAAAACTTCTGCCAGTTTTAATCCGGCCTGGATGAATTCTAACTGACCTTTATTGGGTTGGATATTACCAACTATACCTATTACTAGAGAATTGGGTGGAATTGAAAAATATTCTCGTTGCGATCTTTTAATATCGGGTGTTATTTGTTTGAATGCTGAGATATCAATGGGGTTATAAACGACTTGTATTTTATGTGGATCAATCCCTGCCTCACGACACGTGTTTGCCACTGAACGAGAATTGACTATAACACGTATAGCTCGCTTAAGAGCTGTGAGATTTGGGCCTTGAAACCATGGTCTTAAAAAATCCCTGACGTGTGATATGTAAGGAATGCCTGTAAGTGAGCTTGCCCACTTGACATAGCGAAGACCATGAACGCAGTTGGTGTGGATAATGTCGATATTATGATGTCTAATTGATTTTGAAAGGGTGATTATACTTTTCCAATAAATCCAGGGATGGCGGCGGCTTAACCACGGAAAATCCTGGCTCCATGCTTTAATATTTGCTGCATGCATCTTATCGAGAAAGGTTCCCGGACCGCTCGTTAACAAAAAAGATTGGTAACGCGTTTTGTCTAAATTGATAATTGAATAATACAGGCTCATTTCGGCGCCCCCAACGAATTTTGTCACGGTATCGACATAGAGAATATTTTTCAAAAGGTACACACAAAAGTTATTCTAGCCTTAAAATCAAGTAAACTTTGAGAATTTAACATAAGCTGCTGGGGGAACCATAAGGGGTTACTAAAAGTATTATAGAAATGAATGGTTTTCAGCAACTAGAGGTCAAGATTTGTGCAGCTTTCCTTGAAACCTTTTGGCTCCTGGCTGCTGGTTAGCATCCGCTTTGTTATACGCGGATACCATAAGCGCTTAAAGTTTGGTTAGCCATATTCTCCCAGGTGAATTTCCTGGCTTGTTCAAACGCAGCCTGTCCCATTTCAGTTATTTCCAGCGACATACAATGAGTCAGAGCATTAAAAAGTCCTTCTGGATCGCCAGGATCATAAAGCACACCCGCTAATGGAGGTACATATTCTGGGATGCATCCTATTGCTGGTGTCACTACAGGACGGGCAAACGACATTGCCAGCATTACAGAACCAGAAGTAAGGATATTTCTAAAAGGGAGGACTACTAAGTTGGAAGCATTCATATAAATCTGGATTTCGTCTTCTGATATTCTGCGACCGTGAATTTGAATTCTTGCGTCAGCTTTTGAAAGCTCCAGTATTTGATGGTAGTAATCCAGGAGTTCGTTGGGCTGCCCAGCTATGATGAGCTGAATGTTTTCGCCTTTGATCCTTTGGAAAGCGGCAATTAAGTTTTCGATTCCTTTATTCGGACGAATACCGCCAAAGAACAGGAACACCAGGTGATCCGGATCGATATTCAATTTTGCTCTGGCAGCAGCTTTGGAAATGGAATTGGGGTAGATATCTATATAATTTGGATGGTGAATGACGGAAATATTTTTTCTTCGCCCGTAGCGCTCAGTCAGGAGGTGTTTTGCAGCTTGGCAGTGAACAATAACCCGGTCTGTCAGGTTAACTGCTATCCAGTGACCGAGATTATCTGCCCAGGCAGGATATAGTGGGTAGGTGGGGGTGAGATTGTGCAGGGTGAAAACGGTTAGATAACCTAATAACCTGGCGATAATTAAGTTGCGAGCGAAACGAAACACCCATCGAAGTTTGGCGTGATAAACTTCAAATGCATATAACTGCTGGATATAGTGTAGATGCAAAACAGTACCCTTATCCCGGTTAGCCCAAAGCCATTTGAGGCGTAAAGACTCGTTTTTACCATCGCTTACTATAATAAGACCGGTTTCTCTAAGCGAAGCAGCTAAAAACGACCAGTAGGGGTTACCAGCCATTCTATGGATGTTGGGAAAAAAAACAACCGTTCTTATTGTATGGTTTTTTGACAAGTGTATTTTATTAGAGGGAGCGAGGAATTGTAACGATATTAGGATTGGTAAGATATTTCAGGATCATGAACTAATTGCCGAGACAGGCATATAATTGACTTAGGTATGGTTGATATTTTCATCTTTACCCAGGATAATACACATTTGTTAAAATCATATTATTGTACAGAAGTATTGTTTTTAATTATGGTTTTGATTTTGTTGCTGTACTCTTTTCCTAGAATAACCTCAAGTCCAAGTGAAAGAAATCCATTGTTGCTGAGCCAGGACGGATCGTAGAATATTGCTCTTAAGAATGGTAAATTTGATTTAGATAAGTCGCCTTTTTTTTTCGATTGAAAAAGGCTTGAGACTTCAGCCATTCCAAACGTCTTGCGCATATATTTTTTCATTCCTGCCAAATTCTCAGGAAGATAATAAAATGCCTTTCTAATAAAATCAGTGCGATCGGTGAAAGTAATCAGAGTTGACCAAGCGGCAATGATTTCCAAAAGGTGAAAATAATCGTTACTTAACAAACTGGGATCGTTTTCAACAACTTTTCCAAGGATCTGCCCTGCTTCTGAATAATTTGAGTCTTTGTAATTGGTTAATGCATTTCTCAAGTACATTTTTGAGTATGCCAGATTCATTAACTCTTTAGCTTGATCAGTCAACCCAGATTGACTGTAAAATTTTTCAAGAATGAGCTTTTGGCTGGAAATTGATTTAGCTGGAGCCAGGTGGATATTATTATCATGGATTGAAGCTTCGACAAGAACTTCACGACACCAGGTCATTTCACATCCGGCGTTGCTTAAGCGTAGTCCCAAATCCCAATCTTCGTGCGCGATTAGATTTGTATCAAATCCTCCAATTAGGTCAATCCATTCTCTTTTGACCATAATTACACCAGCACCTGCTGGACAGCCGAATAACCAGGATTCTAAATTCAAATTTGGAACATTTATCCAAGGTTTTACTTCACGAATATTATGATTATTTATCCTTACTTCTCTCCATCCACATGCAACAAGACCTAGACTTTGGTTATTTGAAAATACTTGAAGCTGCATTTGTATCTTGTTGGGAAGGAAATGGTCATCGGAATCGAGAAAAGTCAAAAACTCTCCAGAAGATTCATTTATTCCTGTATTTCTTGCTGCGGACACTCCAGAATGATGTATATAAAAATATCTGATTCTTGTACTAGAAAAAGATTTAATGACTTCATACGTATTATCAGTTGAGCCGTCATCAATAATTATCAATTCAAAGTCTTTATATGTTTGATATAAAGCGCTTTCAATAGCTTGAATTAATAAATCCGCTCTATTATAAGTTGGAATTATTATGCTAATTTTAACTGCCATCAAATACCGATATTTTTAATCATCAGATGAAAAATGCCATTCATAAGGAATTCGGACCGGTGATTCTAAGTTTTCGTGTCTTATGCTGCCTCTCTTTCTACCAATTCGCTCATCGCCCATTATTCCAAAAGTAGCGATGGGCTGCCATCGTATAATGATTCTCTTTCTATCAGTTCCATATACTTCACCCCATACCTGGTAAGATCTTGGCATTAATGGAGGTGATTTAAATTGACATGAAATTCGCCCTTTCCCAAGAATCTCTGACGGGATGTGATTATCAACCAACATACTGGCAATCGAAAGTTATTATCTGGTTGAAGTATCAAAAATTGATAAGATATTTTGAGGGTTTTGAATTCGTTGATTGGCATCATATTCAATTGTGACGGTAATATTTTCCCCACTGACAAATCCTATTTTTTGATTGCCGCTGCTATCTGAAACATTTACATTGGAAATTCTTAGCAGTTTTGATTTTGAGATTAATTCTGTATGAAACTGTGTGAATATAGTGTTTTGATCCTTAATATAAGCTGCCATTATTTGATTAGATTCACCCAATTTAAGTGCCAACTTAAAAAAGATAACCTAAATTTCGTAAACGTTCTTCCAACAATTCTTCATGTTCAATCGAATTCTCTATCCGTGCAAGAGAAAATTTTGATAGGGATTTGCGCCAGGTTTCTAATGCTTGTTTATATGTTTTGATTTTATCAACTTCTTCGCAGATTTGATTCTTGGATTCAGAAGGATCACTTTCTAAATCGTAAAGTTCGTCCTCCCCATTCTTATGCCATATATATTTAGCAGATTGAGTGCGAACTGCAACACGAGATTCAACAATAGATAAATCATTGAATTCTGGATTTACTTTAAGTAATCGCGGTTTATCGGTGTTCTCCCCACCATATTCACTGAAAACAAATTTATCATTATTTAAATTTGTAATTTCTCTGTGATGGATAATATCCAACAAACTATAATTTTTCTTTACTTGTTTATAAGGCCAAAGGTCAAGATCAATTCCAGAAATATGAAGGACTGTTTCAAATATGTGACGAGTTTCTACGGCTTCAGATACTTTATAACCGGAGTGGAAATCAGGATGAATGATAATCAGCGGGATATGAATCAATTCTTCATATAAGCAAAATCCATGTCCAACCAGACCTTTATGTTCTCCAAGCATTTCACCATGATCGGAAAGCAAAAAAAACACAGTATTATTCGTTAAAGTTTGTGGTAGCTTTCTAAAAAAATACCCGATTTTTTTGTCTATATCAAAAATTGAAGAGTCATATAAATCGATCCAGGCAGATCTCTTTTCTTCTGAAACATGGAATAAGCCTGAAGTGTGGTGAAAGGCATCAATGTTTTTATATGTTTCTCGAGTTTCTCGTAATCGAAACCTTCTAAAACGGTTTAATGATTTTAATGACGGGTGATACGGTGTATGAATATCCATCAAATTCACAAGAACAAAGAAATTATTCTTATGTGTATCAATACTATTTATCCATTTTAATAACTCGGAAAGAGTTTCACTTGTAGTATCTAGTTCACCAATCAAATCAATCTGATCAAATAAAAAGGATCTCCGAATTATGGAGTTAATAATGTGGTTTGGAAAACTAACCACTCGATTATTAATTAATTCCCAATATGTAAAAGTTTGATCGAAATATTTATCTAATCCGGTTTTTTGCCCTACGAAAGGATTTTGAGAGAATAATGCAGTAACATATCCGGCCTTTTGAAGTATTGAAGGGAGTAACAATATAGAAGGATTTAGAGTATGATCAGGTTCAATACCTTCGAATTGGTGCTCAGCAAGATAAAGACCAGAAAGCATAGTTGTATGTGATGGAGGAGAATGAGTTGCACAGGTAATTGCATTCTCAAATAATACTGCACGTTGTGCTAACCGGTCAATGTTTGGGCTGACATCACGATGGTAACCATAACAAGAAATGTGATCTGCTCTTAATGAATCAAGTATAAAAACAACAATATTAAAATTTTTCATAGAAGGATTATAATAAAATGTAGATTCAACTCTATTAATTATCTAGAATCCAAATATAAGGTATTTTGATTGGGGCATCTAAATATTCGTGTCTTATGCTTCCTCCCTTTCTTTCATTCCGATCCTCTCCAAGAATTGTAAAAGTAGCGAAGGGCTGCCATCGAATCAGGATTCTTTTTCTATCAGAGGCATATACTTCACCCCATACCTGGTAAGATCTTGGCATTAATGGTGGTGATTTAAAATGACACGAAATCCGCCCTTTCCCAAGAATCTCTGAAGGGGTGTGATTATCAACCAACATACTGGCAATCGAAAGTGATTGTCTGGTTGAAGTATCAAAAATTGATAAGACAAAATGGGGGTTTTGAATTCGTTGATTGGCATCATATTCAATGGTGACGGTAATATTTTCTCCACTGACAAATTCTTTTTTTTGATTGCCGCTGCTATCTGAAACATTTACATTGGTAATTCTTAGCAGTGTTGAATCTGAGAATAATTCCGGATCAAACTTTGTGAGTTTTTTGTTTTGATCCTTAATATAAGCTGCAATTATTTGATTAGATTCGCCCAATTTTTTAATTTTGCCTTGTTCGAGCCATAATATTTTTCCGCATAATTGCTCTATGGCATACATGTTGTGTGATACGATAAGAGTAGTACGACCACTGTTTACGAAATTTTGGATAAAATTATGACATTTACGACGGAAGTTTACATCCCCAACTGCCAGCACTTCATCAATTATAAGGATATCTGGATTTAAATGGGCGGCAACCGAGAAGCCTAGTCGAATATACATACCGCTTGAGTATCGTTTTACAGGTGTATCTAAAAATTTTCCGATCTCAGAGAACTCTACGATCTTATCAAATTTGTGTTTTATTTCAGCCCTGCTCATACCCAAAATGGCCCCATTGAGATAGATATTCTCACGACCAGTTAATTCGGGATGGAAACCGGTGCCAATTTCTATAAGGGCACCGATGCGTCCATTAACTACAGCTCGACCTGTTTTGGGTAAGGTGATTCGCGATAAGATTTTGAGCAGGGTTGTTTTTCCAGCGCCATTGCTGCCGATTATGCCGATTACTTCACCACGCTCCACTTCGAATGAAACGTCTTTTAAAGCCCAAATGTAATCATGGTCACTTTTAGATTGTTTCTTCTTACGAAGATTAAGGCTTTGGAAAGCAACTGCTATGGTATCTCTCAGAGTATCTTGACGCTGGGATGCATGCTTGATTTGATAACGTTTTGAAATGTTCTCGACATTTATTGCAATATCACTCATTATATTTATTAATATTAGATGATGTCTGCGAATGTATTCTCTGTATGGCGGAAGAATATTGCTCCGCTAACCAGCACAATTAATGTGATCAGAATCGAAACAAAGAAAAGTGTGCTGGGTGGTTGGGCGTCTACAAGCTGCTCTCCTAACAACGCCCAGCGAAAGCCCTCAACTACGCCAGTCATAGGATTCAACGCAAGAATAAAGCGCAACTGTTCGGGGATAATGGTCACAGGATAGATCACCGGTGTTATGTACATCCATATTTGAATAATGAAGGGTACAAGGTGATTAATATCACGATAGCGTACATTTAGAGCTGAAAGCCACAACCCAAAACCGAGCGAAGTGCCCATTGCCAGAAGCATAAAAGCCGGTAACATTATTACATTGGATGTAGGATAAATTTTATAGACAACCATTAATCCAAGAAGAATTAGGAAAGATATGCTGAAATCCACTAAACCCCCCAAAATTCCAGATAAGGGTATTACCATGCGAGGAAAATAAACTTTTGTGATGAGATTCGAATTGTTTACTATACTGGTCGATGAACGATTCAATGAGTTCGCAAAGTAATTCCAGGGCAATAAACCCGTATAGACAAATACAGGATAAGGCACACCCCCGGATGGTACTTTCAACAAGTAACCAAATAGCACGGTAAAAATAACCATGCTGATCAAAGGCTGGAGTATGATCCAGGCAACACCTAGGGCAGTTTGCTTGTATCGCACTTTAACATCGCGCCAGACCAGGAAATAAAGCAGTTCGCGATAGGCCCAAATTTCCTTTAGACCGAATCTATTCCAGCCTTGTTGGGATTCGATGACTGTTGTCGGGTGGGCGAGAGATGCAGACTTTGTAGTATCCATCTATATATTTGTAGTCTATTTTACTTTGTGGTGGGTCGGCAGTAAAGAACACTGCTTGCAATAGAGAACATTGGGCAGCAGAAACCACTGCTTAATGAGGAGATTGTTTCACTCCGTTCGCAATGACTGGCCACCTACGGTGCTGCTTAATCCATCCTCAGGCCCCACCCCGGGTTCACAATACAGTTTTACTAATGTGACTGGGTGCTATTCTTTTTCCCGGTTTACTTTTTAATTCGTTTACTGGTGATAACTAATAATACAATTACAAGAAATATAACTGGTAGTACCCCAATCAGCACTGCGCTACCGGTTTTGGGCATCTCGAATATTTGTTTGGAGGCTTGATTTAATTCAGCTTCGCTTTTATTAATTGTTGGGGTGGGAATGGTTGTACCTTCTGGAATCGAGGTTTCTTGCGAGATCGCGGTGGGAATTACTTCTGTGGGTAAGACCGGCGCGTTAATGTGTTTCCAAGTGTGCCAGAGGCGCTTTCTATCGTCCCAAAATACTGCGTGTAATTGATTTCCGGTAATTATTTCTAGGGCAGGTTCTTCAATCCATCCAGAGGCCATAGCTTCTGAGCCGGAAATACATTCTGGTTCTGACCAATGCTCGTCTGAATTACTGCTGTATTGGGCGCAGCTATCGTAGTCAGTTAGGAAGTGCAATTCTCCGGAGCTATCTAAGCTCAATTGGGGAAATCCTGAAGTGCCCCCAAGTCCCTTGGGAATGATTTCTGTCGTTCCAGACCAGTCCCGGCCCCCATTATTTGAAAACCTAAAATATCGCCCACCTACACCAACCATACCGTTCCAGGAGACATAGATTTCGTTTTCGCCAAGTGAATTTAAGTTGATCTGGTCGTAGTCCTCGCCGGCAATCTCCATAGATGGGGACCATGTTTGCCCTCCATCGGAAGAGTTTGCATAAAATACTCCCAGAGGTGGCCAGCCATCAGGAAGTTTGAATTCCGACCAGACTGCGTGAATCCTGCCTGAGTCATCTACCGCCAATCTGACGAAATCAGCGGAGGCATCATCTCGTGAGGTATAGGCTATATTGGTGGGGGAGGACCAGGTTGCTCCGCCATCGTTTGAAGATATGTAAAACGGTCCTTGATTGTCGGTTCCAGGATAGCCAATGTGCAGTGTTCCATCATGGTCGCTGATAATGTGAGCGGTCATATTTGAATCAGCTAAGATCTGTGGTTCCGACCAGGCTCTGGCTGAAGCGGTTTCGTACACGTTCGCCTGGCTGTAATTCAGGTGGTTGTCCGTCCATATCAAATGGGTCACACCTGAATTGTCTACCGCTGCGCTGGGCTTACGAGCGGTATTTTTACTGATTATATCGACGGGCGAGCTCCAAAAATTCCCGTCCCAACGAGCATACATGATCACATCCGGATCATCTGGTGAGGTTTCGCTCCAAAATGCATTCAAGACGCCGCTGGGATCGGATATGACGATTGGGGTATGAATCGCTCCATTTGTTTCATATAACTGGATGGGAATTGACCAGGGGGAAGATTGGGCCTGGATATTTGTAAAATTGGAAGTGAGCTGGAATATCCCCGTCATTAAAATTAATAATGGGATAGATACCGTTTTATTCATGCATTTTTTACGAAATTGGATAGTCTTGGATAGCTGGATAAGTGGCAGAGGAGGATGTTCACCCCCCTCCAGCTCCCCCCTGCCAAGGGGGAGAGTGGGCATCCGACATCCAAAGGACGGATGCTTGCATGTTTGCTTGCTTCACTCGCAAAATGCATGATTGGCATCCAAACCCGGATGCTTCGGCATTCAAAGAACGAGTGCTGGCATCTAATAATCAGATGCTTAAGAACGGATGCTTGGCAAAATACATGATTTTCATTGCTTGAAGTTGATCAGCGCTTGGACGATGCGGGGGGCGGCGTGCCCGTCGCCGTATGGGTTGACGGCGTGCGCCATTTGGGCGTATGCCTGGGGATCGTCCAGCAGGCGGCGAGTTTCGCTGATTATTTGCCCGGTGTCGGTCCCGGCTAATATAACAGTGCCAGCGTCGATGCCCTCAGGTCGTTCGGTGACGTCCCGCAGCACGAGCACGGGAACTCCGAAGGCGGGCGCTTCCTCCTGCAGTCCGCCCGAATCGGTCAGCACCAGGGCGGCGCGCTTGAGGAGATGCACGAACGGCAGGTAGTCCAGGGGCGGCAGGAGGGTTATGTTGGGGATGTCATCGAGCAGGCGGTAGACCGTTTCCTGGACGTTGGGATTGAGGTGCACTGGGTACACAAAGCGAACGTCGTCTACATAAACTTCTGCCAGGCGGCGGATGGCGGTGCAGATATTTTCGAGGGGCTGACCGAAGTTCTCGCGGCGGTGGGCGGTGATCAGGACCAGGCGGGAGGGGGCATCGCCTGAAGGTGATGGTCCTCCTTCAGGATCGTCGGACTGCAATCCGAGGCTTTCTAGCAGCGCAGTAACTTTCTGGTTGGGGGGCATACGGGCAACCGATTGGAGGGCGTCGATAACTGGATTGCCCGTGACGACCACATGATCAGCCGGTATTCCTTCCCGCAGCAGGTTCCCCCGCGACCATTCGGTGGGTGCAAAGTGAAGGTCTGCAACCACGCTGGTCAGGCGGCGGTTGATCTCTTCCGGGAAGGGGTTGTATTTGTCGTCTGTGCGCAGTCCGGCTTCAACGTGACCGACGCGGATGTGGTGGTAGAAGGCGAGGGTCGCGGCTGCCATCACGGTGGTGGTATCGCCCTGGACGAGCACCCAGTCGGGCTGGGTTTGGCGCAGGACCGGATCAAGATTAGAGAAGACGGCTGCGGTGAGAGCGGCTAAGGACTGATCGGGCTGCATTAAATCCAGGTCGTATTGGGGATTAATTTCAAAGAGTTGGAGCACCTGGTCGAGCATCTGCCTGTGCTGGGCTGTTACGCAGATTATGGATTGGACACTTGATGTCCGCCCCAGTTCTAGGAGGATGGGAGCCATTTTGACGGCTTCAGGGCGGGTGCCGAAGATGGACAAGACTCGCAGGGTCATTGCTGGTCGAGCCTCTTTTGAGCTTCTTCAAGCCAATGCTGCGCTTGTTGGTTATCCGGGTTGAGGAGCAGAACCGTCTGCCAGGCATAAATGGAACGCATGTAGTCCTGGTCATGTCGGTAGCGGTACCATGCCTGGTACATCAAGCGACCTTCTGCCCGGGGGATGTTGCGAATGATATCGGCTGCCGGGCTGGGCTGCCCGTCAGCGACCAGGGCGTCGCTGTATAAGAGGCGGGTCACGTCGTCGCGGTGACCGGAATCCCAGGCTGTTGCCATGTGCTCCAATGCCAGGTTGAACTCTCTACGGCTCATCTCTATCTGAGTCAAGCGGTGGAGGGCGGTCGCGTTGGAGTTATAATAATTAAGTGCTTGGTTGAATCCATTTTCTGCCTGGGAGAGATCTGTCGAACGGCGGATTTGATCCATGCTGAGGTCAGCGAAGTTGTTGGAACCGTAATACTTAAGCTCGCCCCGTGTTTGGAAAAGGGAACCCAAATTTGCATACCAGACGCTCATCAGGGGCTGATAGAAAAATAATAATATAAAGAGAGTAAGAGAAAACAGTGATATTGTAAGAGCGACCCCGACTTTTTTGGGAGACTGAGTCGAGAGTGCAGGCTGCTCAATAGCAATTGGTGCAGCGGGGCGATTTGACAAATAAGCGAAACCTAATATCATTCCTAACAATGGCAATGTACGTCCAACATAGACGGTCACATCAATCATGCTGTGGATCACAACTATACAGATTCCCGCTAAACCAGCCCACCCATATGCGGGAACATGCTCTGAGCTGAGTGCGTTCCAGCCCCAATATATTACAGCAATGGCTCCTAAAATAAGTGCGATTACAGCGAGGATGCCTTGTTGGATCCAGATTTCGATTAGTGAGTTATGACTATAAAAAATATTTGGTACAGGTGTTAAGGTTGCATATGCAGGATACACCATTTTGAAGGTCGTCAAACCGCTGCCTGTAAAGAAATATGCGGGTATCAGCGTTAAACTGTTCCCCCATAAAGCCGTACGACTGACGATGGTCCCTGTTGGGTCTGGGATATTCCCAATTATCTGATCAAGGTTTTCTGTAAGATAAATAGCAGCAATAAAAATGGCGATGATTATTAATGCCGATCCCCAGAAAAGAATTATCCCTGGTCCTTCAGAAAACCATTTACGTTGAATTATTACCAATCCCACTAATAATGTTGTGGCAATCAAAGAAAGCCAGGCACCACGGCTGCTTGTTAAAAGAAGTCCAGCAAGTATTAGTACTGTAATTCCCCCAAACAAAAAAGCAGGGATCGATTTACCCTTTTTCCAGTAATCCCAAGTGAGATACACAGCGAAAGGATTCGCAAGGGCAAGCGTGATACCGGCAACATTGGGGTGAATGTCTGTGCCAATTAGGGTGGAAAGTGAAGACGGGGAGAATGCTTTGTTGATTTTTTGCCCTAGAGAATTGATCAAGTCAAATTTAATAGTACCAGCCCCGAAATCGTGTTGGATAGGCCAGTAAATTGCCAGAATTGCGACCCCGAGTACGAAGGCAATTATTACCAATTGGCGGATAAGCGCACTGCTCTCAATAATCGAATAGAAAAGCACAATTGCAGCAAGGATACGGGCAAATTGTAGGAAAGCTGATTTTTGATCAAATGAGATCCAGCTCGCGATGATGGCGCTAATGAGGAATAGTGCTATCCCTGGTCCTAAACCTGTTTTTGGAAAGAAATTACCGGTACGAAAACTGCGCAATATAAAAGCAGCGGTTAATAATCCAAATCCAAGCAACACATAGGAATGATAGCTTCGTGATATGGTAAGCGAAATCAGGGCTGCAAGTAAAACCCCCCATTCCAGCCATTCAAGGGGTTGTGGGTGAGTTGATGTGGAATTAACGGGCATTTATATCGTTTTGCACCAGGATTTCACGCCGGCTGAGCTCATCCAGGACGCGCATGATGATCCAAAAAATTACGAGCTGCAAACCAATTAACACCAGCATCGTACCGGCTAAAAGATACAACCACAGTCTCTCGATCGGCCAATCTCCTACAGCCAAATAGAAACTGGTGACGCCAAGCAGTGCACCGCACAGGATCGCCAGTAAACCAAACCACCAGAAATGGTGTTCGAGGGGCGTTTTAAAGATCGGTCGCCCGAATAATCCCTGGCGAATGGGACGTTTGTGGAATAAGGACACCAGGTAGTTGAAAGTCACACCTAAGGCGAACAGGTTCACACCGGCGATCGCGAGCACGACAGCCAGAAATGTGCTTGCTACGCCGAGTGGGCCTAATACGGCGGTTCCTGAGATACGCATGCCTATCAATACAGCGGCAATAAGAAGACTCATTGTCAGGAGGGCGACACCAATTGCGCCCAGTATGCGAACCGGGTTGTAATAGAGCGCTGTCCACAGGATCGTTTGCAGGAACAGCATCCCGTCAGTGACCACATTGAGCTTGGAGCGACCTAACCGCTCTGTGTAAGGGATGGGGATCTCGACGAGTTTAACGCCTTCATGTACGGCGCGAGTGCTCATAACGGGGGTTAAATTCAAACCGTCCGGCAGGGGATAAAGGCGTTCCAGGATGTGGGATTGAAATACGCGCATACCACTGGCTGGATCAATCACACGCGAACCGC
>Ga0114922_10002000_pt1 | contig 19249 bp, 31 predicted proteins | sample AartaG_FD_100975 | JGI IMG/M metagenome (GOLD analysis project Ga0114922, IMG submission 100975) | Deep subsurface microbial communities from Aarhus Bay to uncover new lineages of life (NeLLi) - Aarhus_00045 metaG | ecosystem: Environmental > Aquatic > Marine > Oceanic > Sediment | place...
CAGAGAAGGCTATAGTATCAAAGGTATAGATTCTCGAATGGGTCTAGAGGCACAAGAATATACTGATTTCGTGAAAGACGGCATACATGGCATTATACACCTAGCTGCTACCTCCGGTATCGTCCCGTGCGAAAGAGCTCCGCAGGAAGCGGTCGTAAATAATTTTTGGACGTGCCAAAATATGTTTGAATCCTCTCTAATACATGATATACCCTGTGTTTTCACAAGTTCTCAGGCTGCTAAGGACCCAATGAGTTCCATGTATGCCCTTACCAAATACACATCTGAGGTTGCCGCTAATATCTTTCTGGACAAGGGAGCAGATATTAAGGTTCTGCGCCTAACAAATGTTTATGGTGGATATGGGTATCTTCGCAAGAAGAAAACCGTTGTCCAAAAATTCGCAATGGCCACAAAGAGTGGAGAGTCTAAAATCATCAACGGCGATGGTGCCCAGGTAAGAGATTTGATACATATAGAGGACGTATGTAGGGCAATACACCTCGCCCTTGAGTCAGGTATAGTGGACATACCTCTAGATATAGGTACAGGGATAGGGACTTCGATGCTAGATTTGGCTAAGATGTTCGGAGGCTCATTTACATTTAACACCGATAGTGATACCATAGGATTAGAAAGTAACATAGCGAATATAGAGGACGCAAAGAAATACCTCTCATTTGAGGCGGTTCGTAAAGTGGAAGATTATGTCAAAAGTCTTCATAGTATTAACATTGATGAGATTATAGAGTTAAATCTGTAGAAAGGAGACAATCTGTATGAAGTGGAAGGTAATTGGTTTATTGACAGTTGGACTATTGATGTTCACACAAGTCCATGCTAAGAATCCTCAGAAGAAAGGTTTTACTGCCAAATACCCGCAGTGTCAGGTATACCTTGAGAAGTATAATACTATCAAGGCTGAGATTAACGCTCTGCCGGCTGGTCAGGTAAGATCAGAAAGAGTGCAAGAGAAAGTGGCTGCATGGAAAGAATACAAACAGTGTGTGAAAGAACAAAAGAAAGTAAAAAAGAAAGCTAAAGATTTCAACAGTATGCAACCAGCAGATCAAACAGAACTGCAACAGCAGTTGGATACTGTAAGACCACAATAAGGAGAGTGATAAATATGTTTGAAGATTTAGGTATTGGTGATTTAATTGATGAAATAATTGGAAGTGAGAAAGACAAAGTAAGAACAGACGACATAACACAATATGTAGCCTTTGTTATTGACCAAAGTGGTTCAATGGCAGATATTAAACAGACAGCGATAGATGCTTTTAATGAGCAGTTACAGACACTTAGAAAAGAGAGTGGCGCTGACATTAAGACACTTGTGACTGTTACAAAATTCAACGATTACGTTGAGCCCGGTATGGTAGTACCGTTAGTGAGTGTTGAAGAATTGAATGAGCAGACATATAGACCATCAGGACTTACAGCGTTATTTGACGCCATTGGTGAGACAACTCTAAAGGTTGCAGAACAATATAGAAAAGATGAATCAGATGCCGCTGTATTATTTGTAATCATTACAGATGGTAAAGAGAATGCCTCAATGAAGTTTAATCAAGGCAGAATCAAGAGTATGGTTACAGAACTTGAAAAGACTGACAGATGGTCATTTACATTCTTAGCAGCCAATCAGAATCCATTAGAGACAGCAGTTGGCGATCTAGGTTTGAAGATGGGTAATGTCATGCAATTTCAAGCGGATACAGATGGCATGATGGGCGCAACTGTTGATATGTCAAAAGGTCTTACAAGCACATATGACGCAAGAAAATTAGGACATACAAAGGTAGAGACATTCTATTCTCAGACCGCTGAGGATGAGGACGAAACCACTAACCAATAAGAGGTAAAAATGGGCATTTGCGATTTTGATCCTGTTCTTGATTTTGAAGATGAAGATTTAGTAGATGAACCAGGCCAAGACTGGCAGGGTTGGTATGGCGTCTGCTGGGACTGTGAAGAAGATTGCGATAGCTGTGTAATAGGAGGGTTGTAATGTTTGAAGATATTCTAGATGGCTTCAAAGACTTAGAGGATGAATTAGAAAAAGAACAGCCAGGTATGACTACACCTGACCCAGAGAATATTTTGAGTCTAGATTCGGATTCAGATAACTGGACTACTGGTGATGAAAGGGATGGTAATTGGGATACCGGTAAGAGTTGGGAAGCCGAAGAACGTATAGGTCAAGATGATAAAATTTGGGGCGTCTAGAAGTCCACTTTAACAGTTATATCTGCCGCCGCTTGTTCGGCGGTTTGATCTGCGTAGGCCATGGGCATTGAGACTTGTTTCTGTAGAGGCTTTACGAAATCTTCAGTAATTCTCTGATGTTTCAACTGATAGTCTTCTACACCACCGGCTGATATATCATCCTCTGAAGATATTGCTACAAAGTGTGCTGTAGGGCAGGGCACGCCAACAAAACCCATCTGGGCAAATTTAAGCCATAGTGCCCAGTCCAAAAGTCTCGTATATTGGACATCTGTAACGGGACCACCTATAAACGCAAGTAACTCACAATTCATCAATGAGTTAGATGAAATATAATTGCCTGTCATTAGTTTGTTGAGGTCATACGGATCGGCAGGAAACTTACGATTGACTACACCTTTAAACTCGAAATTACAATAGACGAAAGCCATATGAGCTAGAATAGTTTTGGCCTCAAAGACCCCCACCATTCTATCCAACATATTCCTTCCCATTATTATATCTCTGTCTAAAGGTAATAGATAGGGAGGTAATTTCTTATGTTTCTTCTTTATCTCTTGAAAGCCTGTCCACCAATTGGTAGGTATATTGTTATAACCACTATAAGAATACCATAGGATTGGCGTGTCATTTCTCTTTATAGTGATTTTTGTATCTCTTGATATTTTATGGTCAGGCCATAGGGGCGTGATAACAAGAACCTTAGGATTCGGTTGTTCTCTAATTAACGTCAACATATTACTTTCCTAACAGTTTATTTATTTTATCCATTGTTACAAAAAATTTACAATCCTTCTTGTGGTACTGACCTGAGGTACGCCCACAGTAATAGCATGGCTCCTTAAATAAATCCCAGATAACCTCTTGAGCATCAGTCAAGAGTACCTTGTAGATTGTAGTTTTATCTATCAAGTTTATCTTCTTACTTGGTTTCTTTTTCTTTGGTTTAATTAAATCGTCAAACATTATATCAGGTAATCTATCTCCAAAGCCAATCTTATTGTAGCCAAACGATACTCACATTTCTCGGCGTGTCCATTACCGTTATTCTTACCACAGAAATGGCATTCACCTGTTATTGCAGAAAGTTCTGCATCCATTTCCTGCATAATACTTTCAACGTCCATCAAGAGAGATGCTGTGTATGTCTGTACCTTTAGTGCTTCTTCTATGGTTTCGTCCATATCCATTGACTTTGGTTCATCCGGTTTCGTTGTTACTAGATCGTCAAACATTGGTCGCCTCCATTCTACTTTCATTTTCTATTACATCTCCATCATTACTAACTTGTCTGCGTTCTCTACTATCGTCTTATTAATCTCATGCTCATTGTGATCTAATACATCTTTGTAACGTCCCCATCCAGCACTATTTATAGTTGTCATTTCTTCCGCCAAACATAAAAGTTCTAGAGCCATCATAGCAGATGCTATTTCAGACAGGTGCTCATAAGCCTTATCTGCATCTGCCGCTCCCACATCTACAGATAGTTCCACTGATGGCTTAACAGAAGAAAAATTGCCGGTGTTTACTGTCATTGATCTGTTAATAGATATTCTCACTGTTCTTTATCTCCCTTGCAACTATCATTGCTACAACTATAACTATACATATTGTTAAAACTTGAACTATAATCATTTATACCCCCGATACTCTTATCATTACCAACATACAGGCATACGAAATGGCTCCAATAACCAACAAGGGTTGACCTGAACCCATGCCTGCAAATACTGGTATGCACAGACTAAATGCAAAGAAAAATCTCCAAGGTTCCTTGATACCATTATACCATTTATTAAAACTCTTTGCGGCTCTTATAATCATTTTATCATCCTGTATTTGTATGCCCAATAACCCTCATCCCAGCCACAACCCATATAAAGTCCTTTTCGTTCTACCCAATCCCACCAGACTTTACATTTATGTCCGTCTGGTGTTTTACCAATAGTGACAGGAAACCAGGCAAAATAACGATGCCAAGTTTTCTTGTGATTTTCTCTTTCTTTGAGCCTACATCGGGCTATCCATTTCATTTCTTCTCCAATGCTCTAGCAATTCGCCATAACATGGCTACAATCATCTTTTGATGATAATAACTACCCTTCTCTTTCAAGAATTTTTCAACCTCAAAGTCACTTACATATTCCTTCATTCTAAACACCTCTTTATCACATCAATAGTGTGATTTATTTTCATTTCAGGAAAATACTTCTCAACACGTTCATATATATCTACCAATGCTGGTACTACATAGTTATATCCACCCATAAGATAACCAATATCTCCAAGTTTCTCTATCACTGTATCTGCAAACAGACTATGAAAATACTTATGTTCTTGAGGTAAGAGAGGTATACACCCTCTTTCCATATACCAGAACAGATCAGGATATAGGTATCCTATCTCATAAGCTTTTTGAGTACCTATTAACATGAAATACTTGAGATTTTCAGCCGCAAAGTTACGTTGATTGACATTTGCCTCACCGTATTCTTCTTGTTTCTCTTGAGGTAAGTCCCAAGTATAGTTAACCGTATATTTCGGATACAGTTTACCAAATTCAACATAATACTTCTCAAAAGCCTTCAACTTATTTCTCAAATAATCGGTGCAACCTAAATCAACCTCTCTACCTTTTACCTCAATATTGGGATATGTAACCATATCATATATCTCTGGTGTCCATATCGGTAGATAATCAAACTTACGTCTGTGATTTATAGCAGGCTCAAAGAAATAGGTCTTAAATTTTTTGAGCCATTTATATTCTTTATTTGTAACGCCTAAGAATCTATCAAATATTATTGTTGGTACTTTCTTCTTGACATACCAATCCACTACTGTTGCCTGCAGCACAACAGAAGGTGATCTCTTTTTTGACCTAGGTATCCAATCAACAAAAAGAGCATCAATATTAGGCTTTTCACCCTTCATAGTAATTAGGTCAAAGTCTTTAGATAACTCTTTACCAAGGTTCTCCTCGATATTAACCGTACCTAACAACATGATTACTCCTTAGGTGCTTTTTTACACCAACGGGTTATATGTCCCTTTAATCCTGCCTCCGACTTCATCACCTCATCACAATGAGGACATTTTATTACTTTTTCTACTACTTTAGGCTGCTTGGTTGCCAATACATTCTTATAGATATTATCTGCAACTGCGTTAGTTAACGCATCAAGTTTAGTAATTAATGAAAACTCATTAATTACAATAGCCGCCTTCAAAATGGTCGCAAGAAATACTTCAACTTCCTGCTGGTCATAACCTGCTACTGTCGTAGTCCATACCTCCGACCTGTGAGGTAATACCTCGTATTTTACACGATAAACACTTACTTTTTTTTCTGACATTTCCTTATGTCACCTCCTATTATATTACAAATCTTCCATCTGTGTGTCACTGTCATTGTCACAGCCACAGCAATTATCACAACTATCCGGCTCTGGTAATATCGCGCATTTACTACACTCATCACCACAATCACAAGTGCAATCTTCGTCTGTCACACTCACAGTAGTATCTTCACCGAATAGTTCTTTCATGGCATCGTCAATGGCTTTATCTAAATCTTCAATTTTCAATGCCTCCTCTAAATCACTGAAGGAATAAGAAACATTCGCATCTTCATCTAGTTCCCAATCCGCTTCAAATTCAATGGGACTATCATCACCACCATAGAACTCCTCTTTCGGCTGGATAATATCATCAAACACGTTACTCTCCTTTCTCTAATCGTTTAAGGTTTCTGTATAGGTCTGCTAAACAATTTTCAAATTCATCTTTGAACGAATAGAAATGATCTCCTAGATATACAAGTGATTTTCTAATACCTTCAAGAGTATTCGTTTTTTGATCTATACCTTTAATACCCTCATCAATACATCTTTGACAACGATAAACCACTATAGCGCTTTCACCATCATCACCTACACTATGTTGATTGAGTAGGCCTTCCTCATAGTATTCACAGAAGAATTTTCCATCAACAAATAATTGAAGTTCGCAGCCTTCTAAACACTCCATCCTTACCTCCTCACCAATAATACTCCAAATCTTTACATATCTGATTTAGGTATTCATCAAATTCTCTATCATCTTCCCTCTGTCTGTAATCACTTAATCTGATTACTTTTCCAGTGTCAACCAATTCTTGTTCTCTGGCTTCAGCGTCCATCTTACTGTCCTTCCTAATGATTCTTCAAATGTCATTGGGACCTTCCAACCCATGTTTTTCATCTTAGTTCCGTCAAGAGCATAACGAAGGTCATGCCCAGGTCTACTAGAATGAAAATCAACAAACTCGTATTTTAGAGGCTTACCAATAAAATTTGCTATCATTTGTGCCATAACATAATTGGAAACCTCTTTCTCTCCAACTATATTATATTTGTCCCTAATTGTAAACGTATCTAGTAGAAAATGCACGGCTTTTGCAATATTTCTACAGTGAATATAGTATCGTGAGCCGGAAATCGTCCTTGTTTCATCAGCATGTATATATACCGTCTCACCTGCTAAGACTTTTCTCATTACTAATGGTATAAATTTTTCTGGGTGTTGTCTCTCTCCGAAGGCGTTCATGGTGTGAGTTATAAAGGCGGGTAATCCATATGTGTTGGCATAGGCTAGAACTAACTCCTCGCCGCCGGCTTTTGATGCGGCATAAGGATTGGTACAATCGTATCTGTCCCACTCCTTATAGTTGACACCGGGCGGTGCGGGTCCAAATACCTCATCAGTGGAAAAATAACAAAAAGCCTCCAAGTTATCTAACTTACGGGCAAAATTCATCAAGTGCATTGTACCCAATACGTTAGAAACTACGAAAGGCTCTGGGTCTACTATCGAATTATCTACATGGGTTTCAGCACCCAAATGTAGAATGTAGTTAATACCTTGTAACTCTCTAAGCACACCAACAGGTATGTCACCTGCTAGGTCTGCTGTATAGAAGTTGACTCTTTTATCATCAAAGGCATTGATGTCCCTTACACGGTCTAGACCCACAGCCGCGTAGGTCAGCTTATCAAGGACATCAATGCGCCAATCTGTTTCTCTTAAAAAATGCTCTACAACATGGTGACCTATGAAACCACAACCCCCTGTCACCATTATTCTTTTAGACATTGTTTTTTCTCCACATACACATAATATTGTTCTTTCGTATTATTACCAAATCCAAACATTTTATGAAAACCAATATGACAATTTTTACACAATGTCTTACCATTGTCAATATCTTTTCTTAAATGCGGATTTCTGTTATAAGAATCTAGATGATGCGCTTGAATTTCTATACCTCTCTTGTAACAACTCTGACAAGTCCAATCATCACGTTCAAAAATTAAAGTTCTCCACTCTCGTAGTTCTCTTATTTCTCTGACCTTTTTTGAGGGATTCCATCGAGGATGATTTTCTCCTCTCATAGATTCTCTAGGTCCTGATATTTTCTCCTTGGTAATTTTTGAATGTTTCTTACCGAAGAAGGGATTTAATTGTCCTTTATTAGTACCTTTTCTTTCTTTTGACCATTTTTCTTTCTGTTTTGTAGAATGTATTTTGTTATAAAAAGAATTTCTATCTCCCTTCTTGCTACAACTTACACTACAGACATCATCTAATTTATTATCTCTCATCACTGAAAGACATTCCTCGCCGCATACCTCACATATGTTAAGATAATATGTTCTATTACCTTTTCTAAAATTGTTGTTTAAGGATATATAAACATTTTCTAAATTATCCCAACATATTTTCATACATCACCTTTTTAATTATCTTTTTCTTTCTTACCGTTTTTCCCGTTTTTCCCGTTTTTTTCTACTGCTACCAAATGTCCCTCACCGGTTATTAATAAACAAATCTCACAGACTCCTTCCTTGCCATGCCAGCATGTGCTCATCTATGACTCCCTTACTTATTATTTATAATACTTTTCTTCGTTTTCTTTGGCTCCTTTGCTTCTTCCTTTATCAATTCTTCTGCGGCCTCTATCTCCATATTTACAGTGGAATATCCGGTTTTTGCTACAATTTCGTCTAATTCTTTTAATAATTTATCTGCGCCACCAGCGAAAAGTAACTCAGCTGCCGCCTCGGCTCCTTGCACCTTCTCGCCTGCTACATCAAACCAACTACCTGATTTAACAACATATCCTGTCTGTTCGGCAATTTTAAATAAGCCGGCATGAGGGTTGATACCCTTTTCATAGTCTATATCAATAATAGCCTCTTGAAATGGAGGATACATATGATTCTTCAGAGTAGATGCCTTTAATCTTGTACCAATTATTTGACCTGTTTTCAAGCCGCCTTCTCTCATATACTGTCTTTTCAAGTTAATGAGAATCCTTGGAAAATATCTCATTGCTTTGCCGCCTCCAACTTGGTCAGGCATTGGAACCTTACCTGTACCACCCGGTGTACCATACATATGACCACAGGCTATACCAATAGAATCTTGAGAAATACAGATATTCAATAATAGTTTCAACATACTACGAATAGACTTCTGTAAGAGACCTTGATCCATCTTCGGATCGCCTGCCTCTGCATCTTTCAACATTTTCAATCTGTCAAGACCGCCAACCGAATCAACACCAATAACATATTTCACACCAGTACCATGTAGTTGACCTAGTGTTGAAATCACTTCTTCCACCCACGGAGTATAGACGTATAGAGCATCCTTTAAATTTAAACCCCACCTTTCACAGAATACGTTATTGATACCCCCTTCAGTGTCGATAATGACAGGCGTGTATCCCTTCTTCTGCGCCTCAACCATACATAAAATCATAAATGAGGATTTGAACGTATGTTCGGGTCCCACAATGCCTAACAGGCATTTAGAAGGTATTCCTTTAAATAGCGAACCTGACAATATTCTGTTTAAATCTAACGCTGGTGTCTGAATCCATTCTCTCGTTGATGCTATATCTGAATCTGCTAATACTGAAACGTGTGTTCCTTTTGATGCTGTTTTTATTTTTTTCTTTAATGCTTCTAAATCCATTATGACCAACCATCCTCCTCATCATCAAATATTTTTCCTAAATCTTCTTTTCTTAAAATATCCCTTCTACAGCCCATGGCCTCTAGGGTGTCTTCATAATATCTCAAAGCACTGATATAATTATGAACCTCATTAGATAATGTTCTCTTTTCAGTAACAGCTTTTGTTCTCGCCTCTCTGGCTTTTGTGAGTTCTTGAATCTTCATAGTAAGATTCTTCTCAGATTTCTTTAATTTCTCCGCCAATTCCTTGATTTCTTTAGCTGAACCTATTTCACCCAATAACTCCATGAAGTTAATATCACCATTTCCGAGTTTTTGAAGTATGAAATTAGCATTATCACTATTCACCTTCTTTGTCAGAGCGTCCAAGAAATTAGCTACGAAATGCCCGTCTAACATAATACCATTGACATACAGAGTTCCGTCATCCATCATAAACCTCACCAGTGTTTTCTATATTATAACACATACATACCTCATTGTATCATCACGTTTGAGTAACCGTTTACCTTCTCAATTAAGAAGGTTCTGTCAACTCCCACATCATTAACCTCTTTCCTATGTGACACCAAGAATATCTTCAAATTGTCCTCTTCCTGTTTCATTCTAACAATCTGCATAATTCTCTCAAGTCCATAGGAATCAATTGATGAGTCTAATAGCTCATCTAATTCTAAGATGTCAGGAAACACACCCGCTTTGACTCTTGCGAAATCAAGGAGAGCCATTTGTAAAGAAAGGTCAATTCCTCTCGCTTCGCCTCCCGACAAATTGCCATAAGTGGCTCCGGCAATCCCAGGTCCTTTAATGTCCAAATCAAGCCACTTGTTGAGAGCAACATAGAATCCGTGTCCAACCTCTGAGAGATAGTGGTTGGTTTGTTTATTGAGATATGGGACATTGGCTGAAATTGCATACTGTTTAATCTGTTCATCCTTACACACCGTCCTTATATATTGTAGGTAATCATCTAAGTGTAACAGCTTATTGTTTTCTTTGTCAATCTCCTCATTATGATGTAGGGCTAACTCAATCTTCCCCTCATTCTTCTCAATAATGTCCTCTAGTTCTTGCTTATGAATCCTTTCTAATTGGACGTCCCTCTCAACCTTCTCTATGTCAGAGACTACCCTATTATATTTCATTACAATCTTATTTGATTCTTCTGCATCTTCTTCTAATGCCGTAGCCTTAAAGTTAATTGTCTCGGCTTTTCTCAACAATTCAAAGTTCTTATTCTTTAACTTCTCTAAGGCTTTCTTATACCGTCTTACATCACTCTTTAAAGATTCGTTCTTTTGGTGTTTCTCTCTCTTATGGATTAAGGACTCTATCTCGACATTGAGTTTTAGAATTTCTTCTTTATCTTGTTTCCATCTTTTAATAGCTTCACCTTTTATATTCTGTTTACCCTCTACCTTATCAAGCTGAAGCCTCAATAATCCCCGTTTTCTACCAAACGGTTCTATCTTCTTTTTCATTTCCATTACTTTAGCTTTTTCTTTTTCAATCGTCTTTGTCCCTACTTTCTGACTACAAGTAGGACATATCTTCATTTCTTCTAGTTTTCTAACACCGTCAAGTCCTTGATTTACGAGCGCTTCTAGAGAACCTATTTTTATTTCATTTTTCCGAATAGCCTCTACAGCCTTGTTATATTTCTCTACAAGGGGCTCCTGTTCGGCGATCTTCTTAACAATATTATCTTCTATAGTCTCTAATTTAATATACTTACCTTTTAATTGTTCTAACTCCTCAAGTCTCGATAGGTCCTTATCCAAGTCAGATATAGGTGTAATCTGTTTGCCCAAGGTCTTTATCTTAGTCCCCAAACTTGCCGTCTTGACACCTACTCTGGCAACCAAAAAATTATAATACTCTATCTGTCCTTCAAGTATACCAATTTCTCCTTGTCTCAGGTTATAGTTATCCTCTGCCTCTTGAACGACATCTTCAACCTCTTTCAGCTCCTCCATTAACTCATTTAGTTTTGGTTGAGAGCTACTGTAACTTCTTAATTTCCTTTCTAAGTCTATAATCTGCTCTCTCGCATCACTAGCCGTCCTACCATTATACTCTTTTTGTATTGAAAGTTCACTTAATTTCTTATCTATATTCCGTACCTTTTTGTTAGCATTGTCATTTATTACTTTAACAAATTGTAGACCAAATACCCTTTCAAGAAACTTTCTCTTTTCTGGCTTCTTCATTGTTAGTATTGGTACGGTAGAGTTAATGTTAGTATAAATGAGTGACATAAAGGTCTTGAAGTCAATATTGAGAATATCATCTTCAAGTTTCTTCTGAAAGTCAAGTTTCTTTGCATCTATTGGCAGGTCTCGACCATTTTTTGCGACAACTAACTTGTCTGGCTTCAAAGCTCTATATATGGTATAATCATCATCACCTTTGGCAAAGTCTATCTGAACCTCACAGTTCTTTCTACTTTTCCAATTTACTATCTGATCTTTCGTTACATTTCTATTGACCTTACCAAATAGAGCAAACGGAATTGTCTCTAGAAATGAGGATTTACCTGATGCATTACTCCTATCCTTATCTCTATCCAATCCCAATACTAAATTGACGCCGTGTAGAAAATTAACATCTTGCCATTTAGACCCAAAACTAAAAAAGTTTCTGAATCTAATGCTACTGAGTTCTAATCTCATACAACTCTAGCTCCACATTCACATTTTACACCGCCTTCCTCGTCTAGTGCCCTTTTATAAGCCCCTCTAGTTATTACAACATGAGACATACAAGTGCCACTTGTGCAGTGTAGGACTATATCTTCACTTACTGCACTTTTTTCAATATCTTCTTTTTTATCGTATTCAACAGCCATTGTTCCTCCGTTATATCTCTGACGTTAAGAATGGTACCTACTGCACAGTTAGTTTTTGTAAGTAAACAAGTGAGTAGATTATCCTGATTCATCCACATAGGACCTAGGTCATCCTTAAACTCAATTTCAAATACTCTTTTCATACTTTTCTCCTCCTTTGGATGAATAAGTTCCTTATGCCAATCACCTCTCGGTCCTTCTAATCCATTTGTATCACAGAACTTCTTAATAAGTTCTACTATTGGCGCTGCGTCATCCATGGCAGACATAACAGTTTTCTCATCACGGGTTGTAAGCCATGCACAAAATCCAAATACTGCCTCTGATGCTGTTAATTTATCCATTTTAATCCTCCATATCATATGCGGCGTATGTTATTTCACCAAGTCTCATTCGCCATCTTTGGTCATCACTATTTAACTCTACTTCTTCATAGAAGTCCTCAATCGTGTGACCTAATAGTTTATACGGTGTGCCTCTGGCATCTAAGTCTACAAAACAATGGCGAAACTCATGCCTAATGACCCTCTCTCTATCCATCTCTGCACTAACTTCCCACATCTTCTTATCAAGGTACATGATGTAGTCATAGCCCTCATCTACAACCTCATCAGTCAATTTCTTGATGAGATCATTTGACTTCTGAATACGACCTAGAACAAGGGCACCGCCTGACATTCTTTTCTTTTTATCAAAGAGAACAAGAATCTCTGCATTTCTCAACTCAGGGAAATGCTCGGCTCGTACCGCACGTATCATATCCTTCACGTCCTGTGTTACGTCCTCGAATCTACTCACAACTTACCTCCTTATATTTCAAACAATTTTTCGTCTAAATGTTCTTTCTTTTCTTCACATATATCTTTAACTCTATACTCACCATCCTTAGCCCATACAGCAATTTCTGAGGATTCCATAAGTTCCTTTACCTCATGTAAATCATATTTCTCTACAATCATCTTGAGAAGAAGTGCCATATCTTCAAGTCCTTTTGTCAAATTTTTGTTCTGAAACATGATTCGTTCAGCATCTATCGCAACTTCAACATTTCTATCAAAATAATGATTGTTATTTCTCATAACCCAATTACCTGTAGTTCCGCCAATCCAACCAGCTGAAGGTAAAACAGTGGTGGTATTACCGTCATACCATCCGTGCTGATTTCCATTTTCGTCATATTGGGCAAGAATAGTATGTGTATGACCTTGTGTGTGTCCTGTTACGTTCATATTAATCCTCCACATCATCCATCAGTTTTTCAATCATACTGATGAGAACATCTTTATTTAAATTTTTTGGTACCTCCGTTTTCTCTATGTAGTCCTTGATTATCTCTTGGTTGTTCACCATTTCTGTCGTATCTAATACTATTTCATCAGTCAGGTCTGCTGAAATCTTACTGAAGTCCGTATATAATAGAAATGGTTCTAGAAGTTGAATATTTTCAACAATTTGATTGTTCTTCACAGTACCATAGTCTTCCTCAAATACCAACTTGATTATATTACCTTTTATATTAAGTGGTCTAACATCTTCTGCCATTGATTCTCTGGCTGGTATTTTAATAAAATGAGGGGCGTCCGTATATTCGATGAACTGTAAGTCCGTATCTCTTGACCAGAGATAGAAGCCCCTTTCGCCGACATCAGCAAATGTCTGATGGTACGGCGCCCCTATATAGTTGATGTCATCCTCTACCATTGGTGTATGGTAGTGACCTGAGATAACCTGTTTGTAACCATTGAAATCACTACGATTTAACTTAGCATTTCTCATTACATAACCACTATTCATTCTGAAATCATTTATCTCAAAATGTCCCATTAAATATGGCTCCTCAATATATTCAAAACTACACCCCCACGGAATTAGAGCTATATCTTCATCTAATAGCCAAGGGGCATCAATGACATTTATATTCTCGTATTCATTGAATATTACAAGTGAGTGTGGGTGCATTTGGTTTTTGAAGAATGTGTCGTGGTTACCGACTAGTAGGTAGGTCTCAAAATCATTGAGTATTTTGGCAATCTTTATAGCATAACTTATCGTCTTGACATTAAGAGATTTACGATTGTCAAAGAAGTCACCAAGATGTATTATCTTCTTGACGTTATTCTTGACACAGTAATCCGCTATTGTCTGAAAGAATCTCAGGACAATTTCATGCCAGTTATCGTTAGAGCCATATAAACCAAGATGGGTATCACTTAACAATAAGTATTGTTTCACGATTACCCTTCGATTGGAACTTTTACAGGCTCATCCGGTTGTTCAGTCTTAACAAATTTAAAATTCTCAATGTCCAATCTCCAAGTATCATCTAATTTATACTTAGAACGAAGGGCACCAATAATCATACCAAAAGACCTGTTTACTTCTACAACGGTATTACGTTGTCTTTCAATTTCCGAGTTTGCTAGGCGAATCTTCAAGAGTAGGTTTTCTACTTGAAGCATTTCGCCTGCCTCTAAATCCACAGTGTTTTCCATTTAAACAAAATCCTCCTTAATTGTCTACATATTTTAACAGGTTAGACATAAGATGTAAACTCTTATTCTAGCCTCCATGCATCCTCTTTGGATGGCTTATATTTGATTTTCTTCTTTGCTTTCTTGTTATCTTTATGTTTCTTACCGTCTTTGTAAGCGTCTGATTTCTTTACTATTTTCCATTTTTCCTTAGTATCTATAGTCTTAGGGTCTACACCTGCCTGATAACAAATATGGTCTACAAGCCAACGGACTTTATTATCAACAGCGTGTTGAAGCCATTCTTCAACGTCTGCTACCTCACTATAGATAACATTTAAATCATCATCGTTTAAATATAATTCAAAATATGGCATTATGACACCTTGTGTATGGACATATTTGTGCCAACAGAAGCGGCAACTATTACGTCATTAGCTACCGATGACCAAAATCTTCCATCAATATAATCTGTAGTTCCATTCAAATACACAACATCGACTGCAAGCATTCTGTAAGTAGTTGTAACAGATGTATTTGTGTGTGATACAATACCGGTACTGACTATTGTGCCGTTTTTAGCTACACCTACTGTATGCCATTCATCAGAGGCAGCGGCAGATATTTGCACGCATAGAGTTACTGTATAATATCCTGATTCATTTGCAGTAAATCTGTTAGTTGCTGTGTCAAATTCGTTCTGTATATCCCAACCTTCTGTATCAAATATAATCTTATGCCATGCAGAAGCGGATGTCAATTGAGTTGTTGAAGAATATACTCTACAATTTGACTGGCCTGGAAGTGTTACAACTCCTGCTGCTGTGCTCAATACATCTCCTTCCACATACTGACCAGTAACACTAATATCACCAGAAATATTGATATTATCTGTTAGCGTTAAATCATCGGCGAGTAAGTCGCCATCAATAGTTACAAGATTTGTATTTAGAGATATTAAATCTGGGTTAACGGCAAGACCAATATCTGCCGACAGACCAGAAAATCTCATAAACCCACCAGTTGTATTAACTGTAAGAGTACCTGTCATCGCTCGTGAACCATCTGATGGCAAGTAAATAGGGTGGTCATCATCTGAAAGTCCTGTTAACTCACTATGATCTGTAATTAACCCTGTTATTCTCGTACCATCACCATAAAATGAAGCCGCTGAAACATCACCAGTAACAGTTAAATTGCTGTCGCCATCAATATATATAGCATCTTCCCATGCAGCGCCATAATTTTGTATAGCAAAGAGACCATCATTTCCAGCTCTTAGCCTCCACCAATCAGGCGATTCATCTCCATCATCTGCATATAGATAAATGAAACCGTCTTGTCCTTCGTCTCCTATAATCTGTAGATAATGATCTCCTATAATTAAATTAGTATATATAGCACAAGTATCAGCGGCAATAGCAAATACTTTACTAGCTCCTACGACTCCATCAACCCAAATGTTTAAACCAGAGCTGGCAACTACATTGTCTGGGTCGCAGAATATGTCAGTGACACTTGTTGCGTCAATCTTTGATATATATCCAGCATCACCTGAAATAGTGAGAGTACCTGTTAAATCTCTCGTTCCATCTGCCAAAAAATACTGAGCGTGGTCATCATCGTCTAGACCTGCTATAAGTCCGTGATCTACAACGGAACTACCATGTGCAGCCGTAGTATCATGGCGAGCAGCATTGAAATATTGTGTATGATCGTCATCCGCCAGTCCACCCAACTGACCATGGTCAACAACTGTTCCCAACCTGACCCAAGCAGAACCATTATAAATAACATAAATTCCTTCATCCTCAACCCATGTAGCAAAACCTGCACTAGGTGTAGTGTATACCCAGGTAGTGGTATATTCAGCAATCGTATCGTCTAGCCCAGACCAGGCACCCGTTGCTCCTGTTGGGATTATATATCTCTCACCATATACACCGGCAGGTATATCAGTAACCCTGCTTAATACAGAATCTTGCCACTCAAGGCCCCTCAAAACCGTATCAACATAATCCTGTGTGGCAAAATAGCCAGCAGTTTCATGTTTTAGAAATTGATTGGTCCAAAAAGTTATCCCATCAAACCACATTGAAGCTTCTTGAGCGTCACCGAATAGAAGTTCTTCGTCTTGTAAAATATGTAAATCTTTATTTTTAAATCTAGCCATTTATTTATCCTATACCGGCACCTACAGATGCTCCTATATCTGTAATTATACCAGCGTCTACAGTAACTCTAAAATTTGCACCATCATCAAAATAACCTGTGACGCCGGCACTTGGGCCAGCAGTAAATGTATCACCTTGAACGTCACCCGTAACTTCAATACCTGCAGCCGTTGTAGTTAGTTTTTCTATGTTATTATGATATAGAATAACAGCACCAGCCGCAATAAGATCAATTGCAGATTGGGCTCCATTAGCCTGTAGATATGTATTACCAACACTACACGTCCAATATGCGTGTGAATCATTATGATAAATTTGAGAAGCGGGTGATGTACCCAAATCTATCTGTCCTGTAGCTGAAATATTAAGATCACTTCCAACTGTCACATCACCAGTGGTACTAATACCACCTGCTGCTGTTACAATTCTAGAGGCGCCAGCATGATAAATGGTAACTGACCCGCCTGGTATACATTTGACACCAAGCTCAGTATCATTGACATAAATCCGAGCATCGCCTGTTACAGTTCTCCAATACGCATTTGAACCATCGTGATAAAATGAAGAATCAAGATTATCACCAAGATATATTCTATTGGCATCACTAAGATAAATGTCTGCACCAGAAACATCAATTCCCGCTAGTGTCGAACCATCACCATAGAAGGCAGCCGCTGAAACATAGCCGGTTGTTGTTAGATTAGCTGTTGCTAAAATCCAATCAATATGTCTGTTAGCTTCATAGTTTGTAAGGGTATTATGATTAATATCTGTAGTTAAATTGTGATTATTCGTAATTGTATTATGGTCAATACTCGTAGTTAGATTGTGATTATTCGTAATCGTATTGTGATTAATATCAGTAGTAAGATTATGAACATCAACTAGACCGGCATGAGTATAACCAGGTCCTTCAAATGTACCGGCAGAAATACTTACGGCTTGTAGTGTTCCAGACAATTCTCTAGAGCCGTCAGCCAATAAGTATTGTGGATGATCGTCAACATCTAAATTATCTAAAAGACTATGATCGACAACTGTACCCATTCTGACCCAACTAGAAGCTGAATAAACGAAATAAGCCCCTTCATCCTCGACCCATGCTGCGAAACCAGCACTAGGTGTAGTATATACCCAAGTCGTGGTATATTCAGCAATATCGTCATCCCTGCCTGACCATGCTCCTGTAGCTCCAACAGGTATTATATACCTTTCGCCATATACACCGGCAGGTATATCAGTAACTTTACTTAGCACAGAATCTTGCCACTCTAGACCCATCAAAGCATCATTGACAAATTGTTGTGTCGCAAAATACCCCTGTGAAGAATGTCTCAGTATTTGGTCAGTGACTAGATCGGAACCATCATATTTGATAGAAGCCTCTTGTGAGTCTCCAAATAGAATTTCTTCGTTTGCACTTAGTCTTATATCTTTGTTTTTAAATCTTGCCATATTTTTTCACCTCTTAGAACCATGAAATGTAAAAGGTACCACCATCAAAGGTAGCACCACCACTCTCTGATGTAATCCTTAATGCTCCACCAAAGGCCGATGTCAAGATAACGTAACCAGCGGAACTTCTGTTGTTCGTCTCGGCATCAGCCAAACTATTACCTATCCATGACCACACTGTTCCATCAGCACTCATTCTAGTGATTATAGCTATGCCGTCATAGATGTCAGCAATAGCGTGGTCAGAAGTCTTGTTAAAAACGTGCATACCGTCAGTGTCATTACGGTCATTAGATCCACCTGCATTCACCCATCCATCGTGACCAGTTGCCTGTGCGGTACTCTGATTATGCAACTGAAGGATAGGAGCGTAGCTGGCATTATTATTAGACACGTTGCGCCAGTAAACATTGATCTGGACAGCATTCTCAGATATGCCTGTTACGTCATGGTTAACTCCAGAAGTCGTGGTAGCCGTGTCGTATCCCTTGAACATTCCAGAACCAACAATTTGGATATCTGTATAATCATTTGCTTGAGATAAAGCATTTGCCGATGCCTCTTGTGTTGTAGTAAGTGAAGGTACTGGCGTTGCATCAACTGCCAACTCTCCGGCAACATCTGTTAATTCTATAGAACCTAGATAGATTGAGCCGGCACTAGTATGTAAAGTTTGACACCAAATATTATCCCAAACCGCATCACTGTGACCCAAATCGTAAGAATCTGAAGATGCTGGTAAAATATCACCCGATACTGTGCTAGAACTTGAAAGTAAGAAATACTGTGGATGGTCATCATCAGCTAGACCGCCTATAGACCCATGATCTATATCAACATTTAAATTATGAGCATTTGTTAAACTATTATGATCTATGTCCGTAGTAAGATTATGATTATTGGTAATAGAAGCATGATCTATATCGGTAGTTAAATCGTGAGTATTTGTAATAAGATCGTGATCGAAACCTGCTCCCCCAAACGTGGTGGCTGAAGCCTCTCCGTCAAATATCACTCCCGTTGGAGATAGTGTCATCAGATCAG
>Ga0114922_10002001_pt1 | contig 19246 bp, 15 predicted proteins | sample AartaG_FD_100975 | JGI IMG/M metagenome (GOLD analysis project Ga0114922, IMG submission 100975) | Deep subsurface microbial communities from Aarhus Bay to uncover new lineages of life (NeLLi) - Aarhus_00045 metaG | ecosystem: Environmental > Aquatic > Marine > Oceanic > Sediment | place...
CAATAGAAGGATAATAACAGAAGACGGATTGGAAACTACCTTTGCTGTAAATACATTAGCACCTTTTTTGTTAACCAATTTATTGTTAGATACACTGCAATCCAGTGCTCCCGCACGAGTCATAAATGTCGCATCGAAAATGCAGAGTAAAAAGATCGAATTTGATAACCTTCAAGGAGAAAAACATTTCAGCTTCATGCAAAGTTATGGTCAATCAAAAGCAGCATTAATCACCTTAACCTATGAATTTGCAAGACGGTTCAGTGATATAGGGGTTACTTTTAACTGTCTACATCCTGGAGGCGTAAATACTAAGATTGCAAAAAATCTTAAAGGTATAAGTGGTGCTATTTCTAGAAATACGATGAAGTTTTTTAAAAGCCCCGAAGAAGGTGCAGAAACATCGTTGTATCTAGCAACTTCACCAGAAGTAGAAAAAATAAGTGGTAAATTTTTTGAGAACAAAAAAGAAATTCAATCTAAAGATGTTACTTATGATGAATCTATTGCGAAACAATTATGGAATGCGTGTATTGATTTATCTAACTCAAAAAATAATTAAAATAGAGATGTATTTTTCTTTTTCTTAAAGTTTAAATTTAAATTGTTTTATTGGAGATATAATATAACATAATCTCAAATTCTACAAAATTGGAAAGAAGGTTTTGATTTAATATGATAATGCAATTAAGCAATTTACAAAATGTACACTTAGTTACGGTTATTCTAATTATTGTTATGTTAATTGTAATCTTATTCTTTACAACAAGCACCTTACTCAGTTATTTCAAATATCGCCACAAAGCCGCGCTTTATTTAGCTCTGAACTATTTTAGCTATGTAGCAGCTCTAACGTTATATTTTTTTGGACACCTATCTGTTGTTCTTACCAATCAAGTTCAATTACATCACAATGTAGCCATGTTTGCTAATTTTTTCATAGTCCTTGGAATGATCATGGCAATGTTATTTTACGAACAATTCAATAAGCTAAAAAAAAACATAAAAATCGTTGCGATTATAGCGGGCGTCTTCATTATGGTGTGGATCGCACTTCCTTTCAATTATAATGTTGTCTCACCTGAGGAATCCTCAATTATCCTTTCTACTTACATGATCATGACATTGTATGGCTTTGTGATTTACATTAGTTTGACAGTGTTGTTTTATAAAACCTATTTAAGGGTAGAGGGTAAAGGACGAGAGTTGGCTTCTTTAGTTATTGGAAATTTCTTATGGGTTGTTGTTTTTACAATTAGAACGATTTATGGAATAACGCAGCTAGATGTACTAGAGATAGTTGGAAACACCATAATGCTGTTTGTTTTTGTATTCTTTTTCTTTGGACTCTTTTACTTTCCTAAAACAAAAAAAGAATAATAACAACAGTTTTAATTTTCTTTTTTATTTCTTTTAATTCTTGCTAGTTTTAGATAGGAAAGTCTCGATATCCTCGATAAATTTCAAGGTTTTTCCCTCGATTTGCTTTGTTAACGTGTCTAACTCACGAAAATCAGGGTTTTCAATTAGAATATGATCCAAAATCGAATCAACGCCTTTAGTCGTCGATGCAATGTGGTATTTGTTCCAATTACTTTCGGTAAACAAGTTCAAGTATTCAGTTTGCACTTTTTTATTATTTCCTGCAAGCCAAACTTCAAATCGAAATGTGTCATGAATAAAAAGTATTACAATCTTTAATTTTCGGGGTTTTAATGATTTTGGGAAGAAGTGAAAATATGTTAGATCCATGTATCCCGGATATATATTATTTGATACGAGAAAATCAGGATATTTGTTGCGAAAATGCGATCTTAAGGCTTTAAAAAATTGTATCAGTCCTCTATACGCCTCTTTAATGTAACCCTTCTTTAGTTGTTTTTTATATTCAGTCATTGATTCATGAAATGCCATGGTTCATTCCTCCCTCAAACTAAAAGATTTAGTTTTATGATTGTTATGAAATATTATTATTTTAAAATTATCCTTAAAATCTTTTAAACTTTTTTTGGTTATAACTAAGATGTAAATAGAAAAATAAAAGAAAATAGATTAACTTGCTAATTCAAAATATTCTAGAACTTTATCCTTGATCTTTTCTATAGTTATTGTATCTGTGGTTTCTTCAAGGTAATTAATTGTAAAACTTAGCTTTCCAGCAACCGTGACAACTGGAACTACGAGCTCAATATTTGGAGTTCCTGAAGTTACAAATATAAAACGATCTAATTCTAATGATCCATATTTTATTTGGATAATCATAAATTAAAATACTAAGAATAGATTTGTACTTAAATAAAATCCTTGAATAAATGTTCTACTTTATTGAAAATAGAAAAAAGCTTAAGGTAATTATCGAGAACTCCAAGAATTCTTCTATATCCGTTTAAGGTTTCAAACTCAAGTTTATTCTCTACGAGTTCATTCTTAAGCACTTCAAACTTATTTTGACTTTGAAGGATTTTCTTCCCAGAATTAAGGCTGGATCTAAAAAAACTCCTTTGAATTGAATTCATTGAATAGATTTTTTGTCGCATTTTATCAGTTGGAATTATGCTTTTTAATTCAATTTTATCCAAATCCTCAATGATTTGAAGCTCTGTCAAGAATTTAATAATTTGTGATATTTTTCCAAGAGATAATCCCGTGAGATATCTTAATTTCTTCTGAGTCAATACTTTTCTTGTAAAGAAGTAAACATAGACAAGCATAGTTAATTCTTCCATTGTCGAATATGCTGAGTTATAAAGGAAATGATCTATAATTTCATCTTCCACTTGCTTAATTGCAGAATCAAATTCCTCATCGATGTTTCTTATATCTTCTTCAGTTATATCTGAGGTAGTATCTTCATTACTAATTTCAATTGTATCGTCATCAAATTTTTCAAGTAATTTTTGATAAATAGCGAAAACTCTTATGATTTCTTTAACTCGAATCGTGAGTAAATCGAATCCTTTAAGTTTAGAAGAATAATTTTTTGTTAGTTCCAAAAGTTTTGTTTTAAGAAACTGAATTTCGTTTTCTAGACTTCCGAGGGCATTATTCATTGACTCTTTAAAAGCAACAGAAATGAAATAATTATATTCTCTTGAACCTTGAATCTTTTCTTTTTTAACATGCCCAAGATTGACTAAACAAATAATGATGGGAGCTCTTATCTCGTTTCTTTGGTTGGAATTTTTACATTTTCTTTATGGATTTGTCTTTGCTCCATTTGGATTTGGAGCCGAACCTAGTTATGGTTTTCTAATAGCACTGCTTCGAGGTGCTCCAATAGTATCTCCTTCTAAAGAAGCACTTTTATATGCCGGTCCTCTACCTATAATTGGAATATCAGGATTAGTAGTACCAATTTTAATATATTTCTTAATAAGGAAGCAAAAAGATGAAAATCTTAAACGCGTTAAAATGATTCTAGGCATCATTGCTACGACAATCCTTGTTCTATCCATATTTTTACATCCAATACTCGAACCAATCATGTACGACGCACTTGATAATAATAACTTTCCTTTAGCCATTGGTTTAGGGTACTTAATCCATCGGGATTTCCCTATCTTTCCAATTCTTAGTTTTGCTGTATATGGTTCAATTTTGGGACTTTCTTTAGCGAAGGGAGAAGATAAACCTAAGATCGCAAAACTTTGGTTGAGATTTGCAGCGATTATTATATTATCTGGAGTTGTATTCCTAGTTATCTCGCTTTCTTTCGGGTTTTACGCTTGGAATTTTGTAAGGTTTATTCAGTTAGGAGTTTATTTCCTAATATTAGTTGCTCTTCTTTCCGCAATTGACTTTAAACATGAAGATAAACAAAAAAAGATATTAGAGAGATACACACCAGTGATGTGGTTTGGAAGGACTTCTTTAACCATATTAGTCCTTGAAGTCCCACTTGCAGAAATATTTCGTCTAATTCTCAGCTTGATCTATCCTGGTTGGGTTAATGATTTATTCACATGCGTTCTATTTGGGCTTTTTAATTTAGTTATGTGGGGAATAATTCTATTCTTATGGGAGAAAATTAAATTCAAAGGTTCATTAGAGTGGCTTGGAGCCCAATTAGTCAAGAAAGCATCTAGAACCACTACGAAAAGCAAAGCCAAATAATTGAATAGAATTTAGAAAGTGATTAGTTTTATATTCCTTTTAATTTATTGAAAAATTCGTCTGGGTCATCAATTCCAGATTTTAATAATGCGTATTCCTGTTGTATTTCAAGTTCCTTGCTAATTAATCCTAAATATTCCTTATCTAGTTCCTCGTGATAGCGTAACCAGCAACCTAAAGCATCAGTATAATCTTGCCAACCTCCAAATACAAGTTTACTTAATATATAGTCCTCTTTCGAGGCAACCCAGCACTCTACCCCACCAAAATTGATTCTAACCCTTCTCTTTAGACCAATTGGTCCAATTTTTTTAAATTTGCTTAAGCTTTTCCGATAAATGATATAATTATCAAATTTAATTACTTGTTGTTTATCTAAAAATTGTAATAATTGAATATCTTTAGCTATTTCTGAAGCAGAAATCCAGTCTTGTAAAGGATAAAACTCATTCTTTTTCAATAATTCGACATATGTATCTATAGTATGATTAACGGCATAAAGATCGACAACAAAATCAATATCTTGTGTTGTCCTAGTCTCAGAATAAATACTTACTAAAATTCCTCCAACTAAATAATATTTGATACCAAATTCTCTCTCAATTTTTTCTAAAAATTTAATAATTTGAAAATAAGCTTTTTCATAGCGTACTTCCATAATTTTTTAGTTCCCATTTATTTTTTTGTTGATTTTAATCTTCTCAATAATTATTTCTTTAACAGATTTATTCGGATAACGCTCTTTTTCAGTTTTAATGTAATTATTTAAATTGAAATTACATAGTTCAAAAAAAAGCGAGATTAAAGTTTCGTTTGGAATTTTTTTCATCAATTCTATCCTTCCTTTAAAATCCCTAGCAGTTTTTCTTTCTTCCATTTTTTAATGATTAATGAAATATTATTTTACTCTATTTTTAGAATAGAATGTTATTATTTAAATTAAATGAGGATAATGAAATATGGAATTAATTCCAAATCTATACAGTTACCATTTATACTAAATTAGAGGAATATAAATTCATATAAATGTAATAACGAAAAATGGTCTTAATTCTCATATGTATACTATTCCAATGCTTTTATAGGAACCATTTAATTAAATTCTGGTCTTTTATCTTGCCATGGAACTAACTTTTCGAATGCTCTAGAGACTTGCAGAACAGTTAATTCGTCAAATCTCTTTCCTACAATTTGCATTCCAATTGGTAATCCCTCACTAGACCAACCACAAGGAATTGAAGCTGCTGGATGACCACTTATATTGAATGGATATGTAAATGATAACCAGCCTAACAGTGAAACTCTTTTTTCATTTATAATTAAATTAGATTTCATCGTTTCTATATCGTGAATTCCAGATTTACCTATTTCAAACGCAGGACACGGAAGAGTTGGAGTTATAATTATATCAAAATCTTTTAAAAGTCTGGAAATGTCAAGATATATCATTTCTCTTTGGACTTCTGCCATTTTCAGGTCTACTGAGGAAAATTTTAATCCCATATTAATAATCTCTACAAATTCAGGATCCATTTTATCTTTCCATTTCTTCAAAAAAGGTTGAAATGCATAACCAAATCCCGACGTCCAAAAAGTCCAGAATAGTGATTCAGGATTTTTTACTTTAAGTTTACTTTTATCAACTGACCAGTTTAACTGTTCAAATTTCTGGATAGCATCTAAAACTGATTTTTCGACTACGGGATCGAGTGGTTCTGCAAATCCTAAATCTAAGGAATATCCAATTCTTAATTTTTTAGGTTTATCATTAAGTTTTTCTAAATAACTATAATTTGGTTTAGGCAAAGAGTATCGATCTGAAAAGTGCTCTCCTACCATCACATCCAATAATAATGCAGCATCCTTCACAAACCTGACAATTGGACCTTTATGAACGAATGTACCAAGATAACCAAATAAAAACATATTACTTTGAGGAACTCGACCAAAAGTAGGTTTGAGGCCATAAGTACCGCAAAAACTACTAGGAATCCTAATAGATCCTCCAGCATCTGAGCCTATTGCTAATGGACTCAGTCCAGATGCTACAGCTGCTGCAGCCCCGCCACTAGACCCTCCAGGAGTTCTTTCCAAATTCCAAGGATTTTTGGTAACTCCAAAAACTAAATTATCTGTTTCTCCCTTAAATCCAAAAGCGGGAGTGTTAGTTTTGCCTAAAATCACAGTACCAGCTTCTCTAGCTCTTTTAACAAGTATATCATCTCTCCGCGGTTTATTATTCTCAAAAATTTTGCTACCAAATGTGGTTCGTATTCCTTCTACTTCAGTTTCATCTTTTATAGAAAGAGGAATTCCATTCAATGTTCCTAATTTCTTAGCTTCCTTTACTCTTTTATCTGCTTCTTTTGCCATCTCTCTTGCTAATTCCAGCGTTGGAGTACAATAAGCGTTAATTATTGGGTTTATTTTTTGAATTCTTTCGATGATTGCCTCTATAATTTCTTGAGATGTTATCTCTTGTGTTTTAATTTTTTCTCCCATTTCGCAAGCAGACATGAAAGAGATATCTTCCTTCTTCATAATTTAAACCTAGAATTTCATATTTTTATTATTATTTTAAGGTTTTTGAATTCTCGTTTCCTTTTAAAAATATATGAAAAATCGATTTAATTCCAATTGCTTGTATAATGACTCATATATTAATGGGCTTTCGTTCCCAAGTGTACTAATAACTATTATAACAAATCCCAAATTACTTAATATAATAATATAAAGAAGCTATCAGAACGGTTTGTATCTATGCAGAAAAAGAAAGTAGTAATAATAGGAGCTTTAGGAATGGATTTCCACGTATTTAACACTGTTTTTCGAGACAATGAAGAATACGAAGTTATTGCGTTCACTATTGCTGGAGAACAGAATGTTGGAACGACTGAAGAGACGCAAAGGAAATACCCCGCAGAATTAGCAGGCAAGTTATATCCTAAGGGTATTCCAATGCTTCCAGAAGAACATCTCACAGAAATAATAAAACATCATCAAATTGATGAGGTGGTGTTTGCTTATTCTGATGTTTCCCACGAGGAAGTAATGCATAAAGCTTCTCGTGCGTTGTCTGCGGGGGCAAATTATCGATTAATATCTGGAAAATTTACACAAATTAAATCTAATAAGCCGGTCGTGGCTATTTGCGCGGTTAGAACGGGATGCGGTAAGAGTCAAGTTTCGCGAGCAACATACCGATATTTAAAGGATAAGGGATATAAGGTAGTAGCAGTAAGAGAACCAATGCCCTATGGAGATTTAATAAAACAAAATGTTATGCGTTTCGAAAAATACGAAGATTTAGATAAATACGATTGTACAATTGAGGAGCGAGAAGAGTATGAACCCTATATTGAACAAGGACTTGTAATATATTCAGGTGTAGACTACGAAAAAATTGTTAGGGAAGCGGAAAAAGAAGCAGATGTAATAATCTTCGATGGCGGAAACAACGAGTTATCATTCTATGTTCCAGATTTACTTTTCATAGTGGTAGATCCGTTAAGACCTGGACATGAAATGAAATATCATCCTGGTGAAGTGAACGCTCGATCTGCAGATGCGTTTGTAATTAACAAGATGAATAGTGCTAAACCAGAAGATGTTAAAACTGTTGAGGTTAATCTAGACGAGTTAAATCCTCAAGCAACGAAACTTTATACCAATTCTGTGGTAACTGTAGAAGGAAATCAGGATTTAAAGGGTAAAAGGGTGATCGTTGTGGAGGATGGGCCAACTCTAACTCACGGAAGTATGTCTTACGGAGCAGGATTTGTCGCAGCATCCAACGCCGGGGCCATTATCGTCGATCCTAAGCCGTACATTACAGGCACAATGAAAAAAGTTTTCGAAGAATTTCCACAAATTACGCAGATTGTCCCAGCTATGGGGTATAATGACGAACAAATTAAGGATATGGAAGATACTTTGAATAGTGCAGATGCTGAAGTTATTATTGATGGGAGCCCAATAGACCTTGAAAAACTGATTAATAGCAATAAACCAATTATCAGAGTTAGCTACGATATCGAAGCTATAAAAAGTCCTACAATTGAAGAAGTTCTCGATAATTTCATTAACAAATTTTTAAAATAAAATTCTCTTTTTATTTCCATACTTAATATCTATTTTAAAGATCAAAAGATTTATAAATAAAGATTTACTCATAGTGATTATATTACCGATGGTAAGTTTATTACTATAAGTAAGGTATAAATAAAATTAAAGAAAATAAAAAATTAAATCCATGATTACTGATATCTATTATTTTTCAGGGACTGGAAACTCACTTTATATCGCAAGAGAATTACATAACCGTATTCCCGATTCCAGACTTATTCCAATTGCTGCACTCTTAAATAGAAGATCAAAAAAGACAAATAAAAATATAAAGGCTACTGCAAAAACTAACGGAATAGTTTTCCCTTGTCACGGTCTAACTATCCCTATTCCAGTAAAAAAATTCTTAAGGTACCTTGATCTGACATCATCTGAGTATCTTTTTGCGATTGCAACCCGCGGAGGAACTATTTTTCATGGTTTTGAGGCTATTGATAAAATTCTTCATAATCAAGGAACAAGATTAGACGCAAGCTTTATCATCAACATGGCTATGAACGATCCAAAGTTGAAATCCTTTACCATTCCATCAACCAAAGAACTCTATACACTTGAAAAGATAATACAAACAAAACTCAACCTTATTCAAGATACTGTAATCAATCATAAATCTTATCATGACAACATCAACGGTGTTACATTTTCACGTTTTAACTCACTCAATTACATTCTAGAACGAATTGTGCCATTCGCAGTTCATCATATATCTCCGAAAGTTAAGAAATATTTTTATACAGATTCAAAATGTACAGGGTGTGGAATTTGCGAAAAAGTGTGTCTTTCCGAGAAAATTAAAATAGTGAATGATAGACCTATATGGCAGAAAAACAAGACCTGTTATATGTGTTATGCCTGCTTAAATTACTGTCCTACCCAATCAATTCAGATCTATTCGAAATTTTATATGAAATCCTTTACCGAAGAGAAAGAACGATACTCTCATCCTTACGCACTAGTAAAAGATATAGTTATCCAAAAATTAGATCCTACCACACACTAGATTACTTTTGTAATTCACTTTCTATTGGTAAAATAAAATACCCTGCAATAATATAAAGAGATTAATGAAATAAAAGTGGTGAATTAAAATTTCAAAATTATCCAGAAGAGAACGCGAAAAATTACAACGTTATAACGATATTCTCAAAGCTGCTGAAAATCGATTCTTTAAGAAAGGCTATGATGAGGTTTCTATGGATGATATCGCTGGAGATTTAGAGCTTTCGAAAACGACACTTTATTTATATTTTAAAAATAAACCTTCGTTGTATTTTGCTGTAGTAATAAAAGGTATGGCTATCCTTAGGGACACATTTAAAAATGCTGTAAAAAGAGAGACTACGGGTTTAGGAAGAATAATAAGTATAATTCGAGCTTATTTTAATTTTATACAAATTCACTCAAATTATTATCGTCTTAATGTTTCAGCGAGAGCTCCTCGTTTTGCAAAAATGTTTGAAATCAACAAGGAGGAGAATGTAGAAATTGAAAATGCTGAAGAATATATAGGACTTACAAAAGAATTACTTAACATATTAACGGAGGCTGTTAGTTTGGGAATTAAAGATGGTACAATTAGAAAAGACTTGGATCCTATACAGACAGTGATGTTTTTAGGTTCTGCTATTGAAAATTCAGTATATCTATCTCCTGTAAATCAATTACTCTTAGAGACCTATGGTATCACCGCTGAGGGATATCTTCAATACTCGATTGATGTGTTATTACATGGGATTGCTGAAAAAAAATAATTGGAGGAAAATAATAAAATGAAAAAAAATAAAATTCTAATTCTATATGGTACTCATATTTTTAATTTAGATAAATAATATTTAATTCTAAAGTCTCATTAAATCATCCATAGTTTAAAGTTATGACATATAATTTTATAATCAGAACCTAATAGATTGAAATGCTATGATTTTAGCAGAAATGAAATATGATACCTACGAAGTCCAAAAAGGGTATACTAACAGAACACTCTACATCAATCTCTCGAATAATAAGATTCAGATAAAGCCAGTATCCAATGGAATGAAAGAGAATTTCATCGGTGGAAAAGGGTTCGACCTTTGGCTCATGTGGAATGGACTTCCTCAAGATAAAATTATTAAATGGAGCGATCCTGAAAACGAAATATGCATCTCTTCAGGTCCTTTAGGTGGGAACATCTTTTATCCCGGATCTGGAAAGTCAATTGTCACAACAATTTCTCCTTTGACAGATATCATAGTAGATTCTAATGTAGGGGGATATTTTGGTCCGTATTTAAAATTTTCTGGATTTGATGCAATTGAAATTCAAGGGAAAGCTCAAAAAGACGTTATTGTATATATAGATGGCGTTGAGGGTGTTATCCAAATCAAACAAATAGAAGAGTCTGAAAGCTTATCTAAATACTCTCACGAATTGACTCAGCAACTAACCGAGCAATACGCACAAGAAGAACGGGAAAAACAACGAATCTCTGTTGTAAGTACGGGTCTTGCCGCAAAACATACCAATTGGGGACTTTTGAACTTCTCGTGGTATGTTCCTGGTCGTAAATGGGCGTCAAGTAAACAAGCAGGTCGAGGGGGAATTGGTACCGTTTTTGCTGATAAAAAAATTAAAGCGTTAGTATGTCGAGCACCTAAAGTAACAGTAAGTTCAAACAATCCCGCTAATTTAGAAGAAGCTAGAAAAATTGGGATAGCATACACGCAAGAAATAATTAAGCTTGATCCTGTTCAGAACGAAATGCGCAGAGTAGGAACTGGACACCTTCCAGATATCATGAATGTTACCGATCTCCTCCCAACAGAGAACTTTCGCTTTGGAGCTCATAGAGAAATCCGGGGGAAAGATATTCCATATAATAGAGAGATCATGAGAGGGATATATTCTGGAAAAGAAGGCGGAGATGGCTGCTGGATTGGCTGCACTGTTAGCTGTTCTCACTATTCAGAGGGATACGAAGTTCGAACAGGTCCTTTTAAGGGCCAGAAATTAATTGTTGATGGTCCAGAATACGAAACTATAGCCGGTTGTGGCTCAAATTGGGGTGTGTGGGATCCAAACTGGGTCTTAGAAGTAAATTTCTATTGTGATACATATGGTATAGACACTATTTCAGTTGGTACTGGAATAGCATTTGTTATGGAGTGCTTTGAAGCGGGTATTCTAAATAAGGAAAGAACTGGAGGTTTGGAATTAAATTTCGGCAATGTTGAAGCTGCGGTCGAGTTGATTCATCAAATGGCCAGGGGTGAAGGTTTTGGAGTTATCGTTGGGAATGGTATTAAATACATGAAAAAATATTTTGTCGAAAATTATGGAGCAGATCCACAATTCGTCCAAGATATCGGTATGGAACATAAAGGATTAGAATTTTCTGAATATGTAACCAAAGAATCGTTAGCGCAACAAGGAGGCTATGGATTGACGAATAAAGGTCCACAACACGACGAAGCTTGGCTTATTTTTGACGATGTAATTCGAAATTCGATACCAACTTTCGAAGATAAAGCTAAGGCTCTGAGATATTTCCCTTATTGGAGAACAGTATTTTCTCTACTAGGATTATGCAAGTTGCCCTGGAACGATATCCAGCCTACGAGTCAAGCAGATTACCCTATTAAAGATCCTAAAACGGGAGAACTAGTTCGAGCGAAAATTCCTGATCATGTTGAGAATTATGTTAAATACTACTCAGCAGTCTCGGGAAACCAATCAACCTCAGACGATCTTATAAGAATGTCTGAAAGAGTGTATACATTTCAAAGGATATTTAATATTAGGTTAGGTAAAGGACTGCGAGAACACGATTCAAATCTACCATATAGAGCAGTAGGACCAGTTACATCCCTTGAATACGAAAGTCGGCTTGAGAGGTATGATACACAGCTTAAAGAATTAGGATTTGATATTCGTGATAAAACTACGCAAGAGAAAATTAAGATACTTAGGGAACATCGTGAGCAACAATATGTAAAACTTCAAGATGCTGTATATTTAGAACGGAGTTGGAATAAAAAGGGTTGCCCTACAATAGATTTAGTAAGGAAATTGGGAATTGATTTTCATAAAATTATTGATATTATAACTCCTTATCAATAAACTAACATTAAATTTTCTTTTCCTCATATTTTACAGATTTTTTTTAGAAAAAATAAAAAATTATCAACTATTTTTATAATGATATCTTAACACCGTATTTTAAATTAAAATTATTACCTAAAGAAGTGAATCCAACCTTAAAATCTCAGAAGGAACAATCCAATAGTGTAAAATCAGAATTTACATTTGAGAACGATGACTTTTTAAAAACCAGACAAAAAGGAATAAAATCTTGGTTAGTTAAACACATTTTTTATAAATCTAACAAGTATTTTATGATATTATTCTTAACTTTGATGATAAGTTCTTCTTATTTAGCTTCATTCATTTATGTCATAATCGGAAAAGCTATTGATGTTTTCCCTACGGCCCAGCCATCTCAAGTTGTTTACTATACTTTTTTGGTATTGCTTATCGGATTGGGAAGTCCTATTTCGGGAGTGTTATCAAGAACATTTCGGGAAATTGTTGCTCAGAGAATTGAGAGAGACGTACGTAGAGAATTCTATTTAAGTCTGCTAGGAAAAAGTCAATCTTTTCATGATAAACAAAGAATAGGAGATATAATGGCTCGGGCTACTAATGACGTAAGATATTTGAATTTTTTAATTTCTCCTGCGATAGGCATGATTTTGGATGCTGGGATTAACCTAATCGTTCCTATTTATTTAATTGGTTCCACTTATCGCCTTGAATTAGTATTAATTCCATTAATATTTGGTATCATTTTTATATTATATCTTCGCAGGTTTCTCGGACGTTTAACCCCTCCAACGGAAAGTAGACGTATTGCTTTCGGTTCTATGAACACAGTTCTAAATGAATCCTTGAGCGGGATTGAAATTGTGAAATCAATGGCTCAGGAAGAAAATAGCATTGAAATATATAAAGATAGTGCTTTAAGTTATCGAGATGCGGGTATTGAAACAGGGGATATACAAGCTAAGTATATGCCTTTATTACTCTTCTCAGTTACAATTACTATAGGTTTAACAATCGGTGTGATTTATAATAGAGCTGGTATTCTGTCTGTTGGTGATATTTTAGGTTTAGTAGGTTTATTATTGCGTTTGCGATTTCCTGTCAACGCTTCAATAAAGTCATTCTTAATGACAAAAGAAGCAATAGTGGGAGGAAATCGGCTATTAGAAATTATGAATCAGAGTTCAGAAATTTACGATGCTGATGATGCTATATCTAAAAATATTGAAGGCTCTTTAAAGTTTGAAAATGTAACCTTTTCTTATCCAGGTACTCAAAACAAAGTTCTAAAAAATATAAATTTTGAAGTATCGGAGGGACAAACTGTAGCAATAGTAGGAACAACAGGTTCTGGAAAGACTACGCTTACGAAAATGATTTCAAGGCTATATGATGTTGATAAAGGTCGAATTTTAATTGACGGGATTGATATCAGAAAATATTCTCTTCAGTCTCTTCGTGACCAAATCGCTTATATTGAACAGGATATTTTTATCTTTTCAGATTCAATTTTAGATAACATTTCCTTTGGGCGAGATTCTGCTAAGGAACAAGTAATCTCCGTCGCAACTGAGGCGCAGGCTCATGAATTTATAAAAGATTTGCCAGATCAGTATAATACAAAGGTTGGAGAAAGAGGAGTACAATTAAGTGGCGGAGAACGTCAACGAATCGCAATTGCCCGTGCTTTCCTCACAGATCCAAAAATACTAATTTTGGATGATTCTAGCTCCTCAATAGACTCAGAAACTGAAGAAAGAATTCAAAAAGCTATTTTCAGGATTTTACATGGAAGAACTACCTTTATCATAACACATAGGCTTTCCCAGATTAGATGGGCAGATTTAATAATTGTTCTAAATCAAGGTGAAATTGTCAATCAAGGATCACATGAGTATTTACTTAAAAATTCAAATGAGTATCAAAAAATCTTCATTAAGCGATTTGACAAAACCTTAGATGAGCTTTTGGGAGGTGTCTAATTAGAATGTCAGGAAAAATGGGCTATTTTGGACTAGGTGAAGAAGGTTACGACAGAATTTACTCAGATAGAGAACTATTTTCAAGAATTTTAAAACTCTTTATACCATACAGACATTCAATGACAATTATAATTACTTTTATTTGCCTTTCTTCAATAACTTATGGATTAACTCCCTATCTTATGAGTTTAATTATTAAACAATTAGAGATACGATCAGATCCCCTTATTTTATTTTTTTTTATAATTGACACTTTCATATTAAATTCATTAGGATACCTTTTTAATTATGTGAACAGGCGTACAGGTAACCGAATGGTATATGGTGTATGTTATAATTTACGTAGACAAACTAATTTAAGAGTTCTTGAGCAAGATTTATCGTTCTTCGATAAATATCCAACGGGCCGAATTGTGAGTAGAATAAACTCAGACGGATCAAAGTTTGGTGGATCAGTTACTATGTTTACAGAATTAATTTCTTCTTTCTTAATATTTATGATTGTATTCATTCCTATGATTATTATAAGCCCATTGTTAACAGGAGTATTTATGATAATCGTACCTTTTGTTTTTGTATTTACTCTATCTTTTCGTAAAATAACAAGAAGAAAATCAGTATATGGTCAGCGTTCCCTAGCACAAGTGAATGCCTTCGTCCAGGAATCAATGGCAGGAATTCAAATTATCAAAAGTTTTCGTCAAGAAGAAAGTCAATACGACAATTTTCAAGCAATCAATAAGCAATCATATAGAGTAAATATGAGCAGAGCTTTATATTTATCAATTCTCTTTCCGAGCTTAGATATTCTCGTAGCAGTTCTCTATGCTTTATTAATATTTTTTGGAGGTAATTTAATTCTCCAAGGAGAGCTAAGTGGTTCGGACATCTATTTATTTCTTCAGAGTTCGTTGCTTATGTTCTCACCTATTCTTCAAATTGCAAGTTTTTGGACTCAATTTCAAGATGGTTTATCAGCTGCGGAGAGAATATTTGCCCTTCAAGACTCTCAATCATATATTAAACAAGGAAGTTTTGTTTTAGATTCAATAAAAGGTAGAATAGAATTTGATAATTTAGGATTTGAATATGTGCCTGATAAACCTGTTTTCAAGGATTTCAATTTGGTAATCCAACCAGGAGAAACTGTTGCGATTGTAGGTCACACTGGAGCAGGAAAATCAAGTTTGACTAAAATTTTGCTCCGCTTATATGAATTTCAATCGGGAGATGTGCGAATAGATGGACATAGTATACGTGATATTTCACTTTCGGAATTTAGGAGATCAATTGGTTTCATACCTCAGGTTCCATTCCTATGGGCTGATACAATTGAAAACAACGTTAAATACGGTTCACCAGAAGCATCTCATGAAGATGTGATATGGGCTTTAAAACAATCAGGTGGTATGGAATGGATAAAAAACCTTGATAGTGGATTGGAAACATTTATTCTTGAAAGGGGAAAAGTTCTTTCAATGGGCCAACGGCAATTAATTGTATTTGCAAGGGTATTACTACAAAATCCTTCGATATTAATACTGGATGAGGCAACGGCATCTGTAGATCCTTTTACAGAGCTTCAAATTCAAGAAGCAATGGAAAAAGTAATGAAAGGAAGATCTACAATCGTTATCGCTCATAGGCTGACGACTGTAAGAAATGTTGATCGCATAGTTGTATTAGACCATGGAAAAATTGTTGAAGAAGGCAATCATGAAAATTTAATGCAGAGAAAGGGGTATTATGCAAGGTTATATAACACTTATTTCAGGCATCAATCATATGAATTCATTGAAGATGTTAAATCTCCCCGAACAGAAGGGACTTTATAAATAATTTCTGGACACATCATAGAGGGAATGCATTTTAATTCTATTTTTTATTTTGATAAAAATCAATATAAATTATTAATCCTTATAATAAATTTCAGATGGAGTTTATAAATAACCACCCGATCATAGATGTAGATAAAAAGAAGGAAATTGAATTTACATTTGATGGAAAATCATTAATTGGATTTAAGGGAATGGTTATATCTTCTGCTCTTTTTCTCAATAATATTAAAGTTTTCGGCCAACATGTCAAAGATCGAAGTCCTCAAGGAATTTTTTGCGCAAATGGTCAATGTTCTCAATGTAATGTAATAGTCGATGGAGTATCAGTCAAAGCTTGTATGACACTTTTAACTGAGGGTATGACAATCGAGAGTTGTAATGGTCTACCAGAATTACCTCCAGAAGATGATCGCGTTGAAGTTAGAGACATAAATATAATTAACACTGAAGTTCTCGTAATAGGAGGAGGTCCTGCTGGACTTTCAGCTACAAAAATTTTAGGAGAAAATAACATTAATGTTATTTTAGTGGACGATAAGGCAAAATTAGGTGGAAAATTAGTACTTCAAACTCATAAATTTTTTGGTTCTCAAGAAGATGTATATGCTGGTACGCGTGGTATAGAGATAGGAAATATACTAGGAGAAATAGTATTGAATCTTGAATCCGTGAAAGTTTGGAACAATAGCATAGTTTTAGCCATATTCAGAGACGGATTAGTAGGGATTATAAAGAATATGGACGAGTATGCGTTAATTAAACCAAAATACTTATTAATCGCGACTGGGGCAAGAGAAAAGATGCTAGTTTTTCCCGGAAACACGCTTCCTGGAGTGTATGGTGCTGGCGCTTTTCAAACCTTGGTAAATCGAGATTTGGTTAAAGCAGCAGAAAACGTGTTAATAGTTGGTGGTGGTAATGTTGGATTAATAGCGGGATATCATGCAATTCAAGCAGGAATTAAAGTCGTAGGTTTAGTTGAAGCAATGCATCAATGTGGAGGATATAAAGTTCACGAAGACAAATTAAAAAGGTTAGGCGTTCCAATTTATACGAACCATACAGTCATATCCGCAAACGGCCAAGATAAACTTGAATCCGTAACTATTGGAAAGTTAACAGATAACTGGGATATCGAATCCGGTTCCGAAAAAACATTTGGTTGCGATACTCTATTAATTGCTGTTGGATTAGATCCCGTAGATGAATTTTACCATAAAGCGCAACAATTTAACATGAATGTATGGGTTGCGGGTGACGCGCAAGAAATAGCTGAGGCTTCTGCGGCAATTTTTACCGGGAAAATTGAAGCGCTAAAAATCTTAAAAGAAATTGGAGTTCCAATAACCGAAAATCTAGATGAGCTAGAAAATTTCGCTAATTTAATGAAAACAAAACCTCCAGATCCTATCCATACAGAGACGGTAGATAAGGAAGAAGGCATATTTCCTCTTTTCCATTGTAATCAAGAAATTCCGTGTAATCCTTGCACGACTGTATGCCCTCAGCAGCAAATTAAGACCGTCGACGATTTGATTACTCAATTACCGTATTTTGTCGACGATCAAGATTGCATAGGTTGTGGAAAATGCGTAGCAGTTTGTCCAGGTTTAGCCATCACTTTGGTTGACTATAGAAAAGATAAAGATTCTCCAGTAGTTACTTTTCCTTTAGAATTAACTTCAGAAAAGATTGATGTTGGTCGTAAAATCATGGTTGTTAGTAACGACGGTGATTTAGGAGAGTATGAAGTTACGAGAGCAAGGTTTCTTAAAGAATATCCAAAAACTCAATTAGTCTCAGTTAAATTACCTTCGGAGATCGCAAAAATAGCAGTAGGGATTAGGCTCGTAAAATCACTTTATACCGAACCTATGGACATCTATCAGCAATCATACACAGATGATGATATTATCGTATGTAGATGCGAAAGAGTATCGGTAGGGGAGATACGCAAATGGATTCGTTATGGAGTGCGCGACTTTAACGAATTAAAAGCATTGACTAAGGCGGGAATGGGAGCTTGTGGGGGAAAAACTTGTACCTCGCTGATTACTAGAATTTTCCGAGAAGAAGGGATAAAATCAGAAAACATTGTTCCAGGCACGAAACGACCGTTATTTGTAGAAGTACCAATGGGTGCATTCGCAGGAATAAAAAATAAGAAAGAGGGTAAATAATCTTGGTGGAATATGATGTTATTATCATAGGAGCTGGAAGTGTAGGCGTCCCAACTGCTTTAGCTACGGCCAAAAGCGGACTTAAAACGCTTATACTTGATAGATTACCTTCTGTTGCTCAAGGCGATAATAAACACGCTATTGGGGGAATCAGAGCAACTCACTCACTTAAAAGCAAGATATGGCTCTGTCAAAGATCTATAGAAATATTTGCTTCATGGAAAAACTTGTTTGGAGATGATATTTGGTGGGAGCAAGGCGGGTATTGCTTTCTTGCGTTTACAGACGATCACGAAAAAATGTTAAAAAATACTGTTCAACAACAAAAAGAATACGGATTAAATATTGACTATGTAGACGCAGAAAAAATAAAAAAATTAGTGCCTGGAATAAATGATGAGAATTTGAGAGGTGGCACATTTAGTCCTGAGGACGGAAATTCATCTCCTCTATTAGCGCTACATGCATTTTATCGTAAATCAAAGGAATTCGGAGCAGTATATAATTTCAATGAAGAAGTCATTGATATTACTACGAGAAATAAAACTATCATTGGTATAAAAACGAATAAAGCTGAATATAAAGCGCAAAAAGTAATTAACGCAGCAGGAGCTCATGCCAGAGATATCGGAAACATGGTAAATATCGACTTACCAGTTTTTCCAGAAAGTCATGAAGCGGGCATCACTGAACCCATTAAAAAATTCTTTTCCACCATGGTAATTGACATCAAACAGGCTCAGGATGACAAATTTGGAAATTCAAAAAATTACTATTTCTATCAAAATAAAGAAGGAAAAATTATCTTCTGTTTAACTCCGGAACCTAACTTTCCCGGATTGGATCGTTTCGAAACTAGCTCGTTCTTACCACAAATCACAAAACGAATGGTTAATTTACTACCACGATTAAAAAATGTCAAAATTAG